>Ga0315915_1002465_pt1 | contig 23333 bp, 17 predicted proteins | sample MpolbnodulesMG_FD_207738 | JGI IMG/M metagenome (GOLD analysis project Ga0315915, IMG submission 207738) | Medicago polymorpha root nodule microbial communities from Los Angeles, California, United States - branched nodules | ecosystem: Host-associated > Plants > Roots > Nodule | place: USA...
CATTCCACGTCATCAAACATAACATTCACCGGTAAGTGTCTCACTCTCCCGCGGGTGAGAGAGTAACGTAAACAAAAACAAACATCAAAGGAAAAAAAAAACATAATAAAAAAATAAATTATTTTTGACTTTTTTATTATTATTATTATTATTTTTCTTTCTATCACCACCAGTTTTAGAGTTAACACAAATTCTCGTCTTTGTCTATAAAATAGAAAAACTTTCATCAAAAAAAATTTCTTCAAATTCTCAATTCCACCCTTCGAATTTCACAATCAACCTCACCTGAATGGCTCCGGCGACAGCTCCGGCGTCTCCATCGCCGTCTTCTATCAAGCTATCAAGCTTAATCCGCCGCACCCATGCACCTCACAAAATTCAAAAGAAGCTGTCATACTCCTCCTCTTCCTCCACCTTCGAGGAGGAGGAGGGGATGAAGTCCTTGTCGCTTGTTAATATATATAAGAGGGCTGAGTACACGGTGGCTGAGGAGGAGGATTACGGGGACCTCCTGTGTGAGCAATGTGGGTCCGGTGAACAACCGGAGGAGCTGCTTTTGTGTGACAAATGTGACAATGGTTTTCATATGAAATGTGTCAGACCAATTGTTGTTCGAGTTCCGATTGGTCCGTGGATTTGCCCCAAGTGTTCTGATGTGAAGGTCAAGAAACTCAAAAGTAAGAGATTGAAATTGTGTTTTTTTTTGTTCAGGTGTGATTGTGATTATTAATGTGGCATTGTTTTTGTGATTGTTTTAATGTGTTACAGAGCTTTCTCAGAAGAAAATTCTCCATTTCTTCGGGCTTCGTAGGGATTCTCTTGGTTTAGGGAACAATCGTGCTTCTTCTCAGGGTAATTTACTGTTAAATTCAGATATTATTTAATATTTTAAAAAAATATTTTTTTATTGGCTTTATTGTTTCGTTATTTTTTAATATGTTTGATGATCATTTTGTCAATGCAATGTTTGGATATTTGATTTGGTAGTTTGAATCAAGTTTTTGATCAGTTGTTGTTTGGCTTTGTGAAAGTGATGTGGAATGAATTTTGTTTATGATATATGTGAACAAATTATTGTACATTGAATCTTGATTCACGGATTATGAATTGTTAAAAAAAATTAAAGATATGAATTAATTCTTGTAATGATTATTTGGATTTTGTTTAAATTTTTGTGTTAACAAAGCATGCTTGTATGGCTTGGGGATTAGTATTTTTTAGCCTTATGAAATGTAGTTGCCCGTTTGTGGCAGTGTTTCTTTACAAATTGTGTTGGACATGGACTATAGATGTTTCCATCATAGGGCTCCACAAATTTTAAGCTTGATTTGTTGTAGTTTTTGGTGACTTGGGTTGTGAGTTGAGTAATGCTGTCGATGGCGGAAGGTCAAAGATCCGCCATATAAACACGCCATTGCAACCTAAGGCGCCACCATTTGCCGGCATTCCTTCACAAATTGGTTATGGTGGTTACCGAAAATTCCACCATGGCCTCCTATTTTTGCGATAGTAGTGTTGGCCTTAGGATAAAATCAAACAAACATACATTAGATGAAAAAAATTCATCTTTCAATCTCTGTTGCATGACAAGTTATATGTAAGGGCAGCTACAAGGTCACATTTCACATGCTTGCAGATTTTGGTGCAACTGGTTGATCGAACCTATTCTGTTTGATTTGAAGGCAAAGGAGGCCCGATCAAATGCCTAACTGCTTAGCAGTTGTTATAGTTTTCTTTTTCTGATAGGGTTCTTAAATAAATAGAACTATATGACCATATTCTTAATCTCACTAGATTGTTTCTGAAAATTTGTTGGGGTTCTGGCTAAGTGGTTAATTCTAACATCCCTAAATGACTTTGTACGAAATACCAGTGTAATAGTTTGATGTTTTATTAATTACTTTTATGTCACAAGTTTCAATTTATTTCACATACCAGTATTACCTTAATAGATAACTCAAGAACCACCTGACAATAGAGATACGATAGTTTAATGGCACTTGAAATAGAGACATCAAAAGGAAAACAATGCTTAGTGACACAAAAGACTAAGCGATTAAGTTGGAGTCTTCACGGAACAAGAAGAATTGAAATGGATGCCGGAGTCACAAATTATACTGCGCCTTGAAGTTAGAAAGTATAATCTGACATCAATGTGGATAAATTGATTCAAAAGCAGTCCATGATTTGCCAGATAATAAGTTACTAGGATAACTTGTTCATTATAGTATCTAATATTCATGCATTTTCAAAAGACATAATTTTTTTTTGGCTTACTAGGTGTATAAGATCTCTTCATTATAACTAATGAATGAAACATAATAAATGATGCATGTTCATATCCCTTTCGATATTTGTTCCTTCATGTTTTTGCTGAAATTGTTCTTGTATGCTTATGTTTACCTAGAATGGTAAACACATTTACTCATGTTACTTCTACTAGATGTACTACAAATCTTTAGAAAATATTTAATTGATAAATGAATCTAAACAGTTAACTTTTAAATACCTTTTTTTTTCCTACAACTTTTTTATGTTTTGATGACATGTTCTAACTTCAAAAGTACTCGGGTGATCTGTTAAGAGTATTTTAAAGTATAATTCTGCTTCAGCTGTGTTGATGTCTATATATATATATATATATATACATGATATCTAATTGGAAGTTCTTTTCTTCTTAATTTATCCATTATGGACTTTAGATGCTGCTATGAAGCGTCGGAGACGTCCAAGACCTCTGGTGGTACAGAAGAAAAGGAGAAGGCTTCTACCATTTGTTCCTACAGAAGATCCTGATAGGAGGCTGAAACAATTGGCTTCCCTTGCTACCGCTTTAACAGCATTGGATATAGAGTTCAGTAATAAGCTGACGTATTTTCCAGGAATGGCTCCTAGATCTGCTAATCGATCCATTTTAGAGAACGGTGGCATGCAGGTCTCAACTAATTAATTTTCTTGTAGTTTTCTCACACTTACAAACGGACCTTTTGCAAATCGGCTAATTAGCATGCATATCTCCGTTATTGTGTTCTAGTTTGATAGACTATTTGTTTGTTTTCCTCTCAGGCTCTTACTAAGGAAGATACAAAGACCTTAAAACGCTGCATAGCCATGACTAAACGAGGCCAATTCCCTCCCTTAATGGTCGTTTATGATTCATGCCAAGGGTACATACTCATCTTACACTCATACCATAAAGTTGGAAATCATTGTTTATGTTATCTTAACTTTTCTTGGATTTTCCTTGATATGCAATGTAGCTATACTGTGGAGGCTGATAGCCCAATCAAAGATATGACATTTATTGCTGAATACACTGGCGATGTTGATTATATAAAGAAGCGAGAATCTGATGATTGTGACAGTATGATGACGCTGATTATTGCAGCAGAAGCTGCTGACAGTCTTGTTATCTGTGCTGATAAACGTGGAAACATTGCTCGCTTCATCAGTGGCATCAACAATCATACTCAGTAAGCCTGTCTCACTTATTGCATGTTAATCTTGAATTAAAGGGATAGAACACTAGGGGTGATGTGAACGACCATTTTTCTGTGGCATACCATTCATTTTGACATTCTTATTTCAAATAATCCTTCTTGCAGTCCATTTTATATGTTGTTTAGCTTTGGTATTCTCTTTAAAGAACTAAAATTTTGAGGACTCTACTATCGTAAAATGCTAATACCTTTTCTTTTGTGCAATGATATTGCTATTTCTTCGGCTTCTTGTTTTAAAACATGTCCAATTTATATGCAGGGAAGGCAGGAAGAAGCAGAACTGTAAATGTGTGAGATATGATGTTAATGGTGAAAGCCGGGTCTTATTGGTTGCTACTCGAGACATTTCCAAGGGGGAGAGGCTTTATTATGACTATAATGGTTATGTGCATGAATACCCAACTCATCATTTTGTCTGAGCGAAGTTCATAAATATATCTTAATAATCCTATAGAATTAGGACCAATTTTTAGACCCTCGGGAAAGAATTTTCATAATCCTCTTGAAAACTTTAACTTATAGTTCTTGCAGACTCAACAAAAAATTTCTTAAAGTGTTACCGTGGGCAACTCGTTATATTTTATGCCATATAGTTGGCCTAATTATGTGGCTTAGAGATTGATAGAGAACCCTAGGAAAACCTTCTTCATTTAGGTTTTTTTTTTATCTCGAAATATGAACTGAGATATACATGTTTTTATTTTACTATAGTTTCAATCTAAGGGATTGAAAAGTTTTCCGGATTTTACTTTGAAGGTGTTGCATTCGATCTTTATTTTCTTTTGATATCATTTATTATTTCCTGTAAATATCGGTTTTGATTGTAATATTGGTCTATTTGTTTTGTATGGCAAAACCTAATCCTCTAGAGATGAGGGATGTGATTGTACTTGAAAATCCATTTTTCAAAGTTTATTTTCCCTCCATGCTAAGGGCCCGTTTGTTTGAGATTCCTTTGAAAAAAAAAATATTTTTTGAACCAAAAAATCATTTTTTTTTGTAGCGTTTGTTTTAGATTTTTGAAAAATCCATTTTATTAAAAAAAAAAAAAATCAATTTTAGCCTCAAAATGAAAAATTATTTTTAGTAGCTTTTTCAAAATCTATTTTTTTAAAAGATGAAACAAACGCATCCTAAAGAAGGTCTAATCATGTTTTTCATTTTTATTTTTAGGAGTGCTACTAAAACTCTTTTCAACATTCTAACACTGTTTTATTGGGTGAAATTAATGAGAGTTATAAACTTTGAAAATAGTCTCATATAAAGTGGCGCGGTCATATTGATTTCACCGAATAATTGAGCGAGTGTTAGAGATAGTGTCGAAAAGATAGTGTTCCTAACACTCTTCTTTTTTAAAATAGTAGTATATACATGGCTTCCTTTCTCGTCTCTCGGATGGAATGAGTTCTATCCTGCTGATACAAACTTCTGAATTAAGGTGCTCTGTTGAGAATTTAGTTGTTGAAAATTCAAATTCTTGGTTGTTAAATTTTAGAGAAATGATATTTGAACAAACATTTTTTGACAATTTTCTCTTTCATACTCACATTGTTCTTCTACTTTCTCTTTCTATTGCTTTGATTTTTGTGTTACTGCCTGAATTTCTTTGTATAATTTGGTTGTCCAACAAATTGTCACAAGAAAGGGTTTTCATATAACATTGCTCTAAATTTTAGGTAACATGCAGACACATTTAGTATTTTTTTTTAATTTTAAAATAATGCAGATACATTTAGTATTAGTATGTTATAGTTTTGTAATTTCTATGCTCTAGTGAACTCTAAAAGAAGACATTTCGACCATAAAGAGAGAATCAACTGTTAATATTTTTTTTATCTTAAATGAACAACTTACTTTAGAGAAGACAGATTTATTAAATAATTATGGCTTTGGGAAACTAGATTGACTTTGTAGTTTTAACATGTGTGTTTTTTACTTGACTTGCCATTTTGCTCGAGTCACGCAGAATAGTTTATTTATGATCTCAATTTCGGATGTAGTTTTTTTATGTTAGCTATAGCTTTTAGTCTGAAGATTTAAAATTATCCGTGAAGGATTTCATCATTCGTTTATTTTGTACAGGATATCAGAGTACTCTTTTTTTCTTTTTTTCAGGGAATATTAGAGTACTCTTTGTTCAATATTATTTTATTCTCCGTGGTTTATAATGCAGATTTGTTAATAACTCTCCTTCAAAAGTTTGAGTAATTAAGGGTCTTGTTTGCGTAAAAAAACATTATGGGTCTTGTTAGCATATGTTTGATTTCAAAAATATAAATTTTGTCTTGAAAAAAATAATTTTTAAACGTTCGAAAAAAAAGCTTATACATAGTTTTCAATCAATGTTTTTGATTAAAAAAAAAAACCAAATAGTCGGTATTGGATAAAATGTTTTGGTTTTAGTATAAGCCACTTTATAAATGTTCACTGAGAAGTGTTTGTAGGATACTTTTTTTTTGTTTGATTAAGTGTTCTTAGGATACATATTAACATTGATTTGTCTTAAGTTATTTTTTGGTCAATGCAATTTTACGAGTGCATACTTTTTGTTACGTAGTTTCAATGGATTAAAGAAGTCTTCCATTTACCAACAAGAGTTGAGTCTAGTTCAAGGGATTAGACTCCCACGACGTGGTGAACTAAGATTCGAATTTCGTTGTGAGATAACCATGTTTAATGTTTGACATGTCTTGAATATAATTCCTTCCATCGGAAGAAATATGTGGAAAACCAAAAACAGAACTTCCATTTTTCTTCAATTGAGCAAATTAGTCTCAACGTTGCTAACATAACATAAGCTGATGTAGATCACAGTTTTTTACGTGGTGAGAGTAAGAAATTACACGGATTTTAACATTTTGGAAATGAATCTATGCTATAATTGGAGACAAGATTGTGAACACTGAACATGATAGATTACGCCATAAATTGTGGCACAAGAGATGAGATTGTGATTTTTTTTCACTCCAATGAACTAGAGTTAGATTTTTACACACCTGTAAAGGACTGTTGTTTTGCCCACAGAGCATTGTGGGAAGATTTTCTTTCCCGAATTTGACAAGGAATCATGGGTTTCTACTGATGCAGTGGATCCTAAGAAAATCTTGATAAAAACTTCCATAGATTTAGGTTATCGATGTTCACTTTTATTGGCCATTCATATTAATATCAGTATATAGTTTCATCTTCAGAAGTGATCAGTAGATGTCTTTGACTATCATTTCAGTGCTTAAAGATTTTATTGGGTTTTATTTGTTAAGAATTGAGTTGTGGTCTCCAAACTGAGTTGTGGTCTCCAAACTCTTAGTGAAATAAAATGTAGCATTTTGTTGTTTATGTGGAGTATATTGAAAAAATAGGCTTTTTTTTTTAAGGATTTAAAATTTTAAATAAGTTTTTTCTCTTAATCTTTTTTTTTTTGGTAAATAAGTTTTTTCTCTTAATCTTGTTTGTGTTAAATTAGCCGTTTATCTTTAAAAATGTTATACCGTTGAACCAACTTTGATTTTGACTCCACTTAACAAATTTGTGTATATGACCATTTAATGACATATTATAAATAATGTTTCATCATCCAACACCACAATTAGACATTCATCAAGAACAACATCAATGTCACAAATTTTAGATAAATACTAAAAACATCATGTTAATTTTGATAGATTAGATATTATAACCTTTATTAATGACATAATTTAGATGTTATATTAATGAATTGAATATGCAGTTTACCCTTTTGAATGGTCAACTAAGACTCTTGGTAGTATACACGATCGAAAAATGATGTTTGATCCAACATTGTTTATGTTTTTAAACATAAATAACTAACTTGACATGAAAATAAAATAAATGAAAGTTGGAGTTTTAAATTAACTTGAAAGATCTTTGGTGTAATTTTGTCAAAAGAAAAGATAATGAGTCATTTGTGAGAGAGAAAAAAAAAAGAACGTAGGATGCAAAGAAAAGCATTAATGGTGAAGACTATAACAACGAAAATGAAGATAAGTTAGACTAAAAGTGAACCAGTTAGTAAATTATGAAAGCAAGGACAAATATTATGATGCAAACGTTGAAGAGGTGAAGATCACCAATTTGAAGTGAAAATCTATTATTTGAGGAACTAAGAAAGAATGAATGATAAATTCAAAGTGATTTTTCAACGGGGAGTCACTAATATGGACCCCAAATTAAAAGGACCATGAGTGAACCTCAACAAATGACCTACAAGAGCCGGTCATCTTTTTTTGGGAAATAAAATTACTCAAAAAACCTTTCATCTTTTCAAACACTCAAAAATCAAAATCCAAACCCATCTCTCAATTCCTCCATCTTCCACCGTCATGACCCATTCCTTATTCCTGTGAAATTAAAAGTTACATCGGAAACTCTCTTCCTCTTTGTTGTAAGGATTCAAACTCTTCACTTCCACTTTGTTTCTACTCCTGAGGAATAAAGAACAGAACTCGTTCTTTTTGGTGCATTAACAGAACTTTATTGGAGTCTATTGGATTAGGAACTGTTTTAGGAACAAAAAGCTCCACTTTTGTTTCAATAACAACGGCATTGGAAAGGTTTTTCAAGCTTCAATTTTTCAAGAATAAATCTTAATTAAGAAAATTTATAATGGTTGTCTTTCTCATTTTTTATTTTTTTTATCGAAGATTAGTAAATCACATCCTGAATAATGGATTAAGATTTACAACTTTAACAAAAAAAAGATCGAATACTTTGATATTTCCCATCAATAAATTTCCTATAGAAGAAAGGAGTTTTTCCCAGAAAAAACAATAACTGTGACTGACTGGTGTAGGTCATTTGTTGAGGTTCATCCATAGTCCCTTTAATTTGGGGTCCATGTTAGGGGCTCCCTTTTCAATGTACCTTAAATATTATTTTATATTTAAAAGACTTAAATTTGGGAAGAACTAACCATAAACCTAACACTCCTCCAAAATCCTCTCCGAAAATACCCTAAACTAAACACAAGCCATTGCCCATGATTGAAGCTTACACGCGCTGGGTCAAACACCAAGTGATATGTCTGAGACTTAACTTTATGTTGATATTCATCATTATGAATTTGTGATCAACATTTACATGGAAAACTTTCATATATGTTGCACACAAACTAAACAAAATTGTAATATTAGCTAGGAATGCAACATACATCAAATATTAATCAGTGACGACAAATATGGTAGATGAAATAGAAACCTTTGATGCAAGTACATGAGGATTGTGAGTACATTTTGCGCATATATATATAGTACAAATGCAGTGCATGAGCACATTAATCACACAATTCTTTTTGTGCATGAGTGCTTTAGTAAACTAACATTTACCAATGACAATGAATGTTGTTTTAAGTTTGTCTATCACACTCCATCACTCTTGTTCATCTATTAGCATAAATAACATGTCATAATTTAAATACATTGTCATACTTCATAATTTCAATAGATCTATTGACCATAAATCATATGCCAAAATTAAAATGCAATGTCATCATATTTATGATATGTGGCGTGGTTGGATCATCAATGACAAAAAATCTTCATGAATCATTGGTGACAAGGAATGTGTATCGATGTGGATCAATTTTAATGAGCGTTTTTTTAAGGGATTTTAATGAGTCTTTTGGAGAATTATAGTAGACATTATAAGATCGTCATAATTTATAATGATGATATTGATATATTTGTATTTTCCTCCATAACAAGTTTCCTACTGATGATGCCTTATGACAAGGGTAAGCAACATAACCTTTATCTCTGCAACCTTTCTTAGAAGGACTCTGAATATTCAATGCATCTTTTCTGTCAATACTTCTTTTCTAAAAGCATTTGGAACTGGTTTAATAACCTTGTTGATTCTGCCATTAACTTCTCATTTCCTGAAGTTCTTGATCTCTGCCATAGGTTGGTCCCCTCTGTGCAACTTAGCCATTCTTGCCTCCATAACTAACATTTTCAGTATCATTTGGTATCGTTGAAACCAGTTGAGATTCAATAACAAATCAGTGCATTGGAGAACTGCCACGGTCATGTCACACACTTCTCTCTCTGGAATGAAACAAAATAATATATATAGGGTTTCTCCAATGCTAATTAAATTCATGTTCTATTTGTAAACATAACACTACTGCTAAAACATACAATCTCCCAAAAGTTACAAGTACTCTTTACTTCAACCTCCTTCAGCATGTGGCATTCAGCCTACACGAGTGCATTCATTTGTGCATCATACAAAAATGAGTTTTCCATTATTGATATTTTATCAAAAAATTCAATGGCTAAGATTGAAGAAAGGTAGCTTGTTTGGACCAAATGATAGTTATGCAAGGCCAGTTGGTCCAAACATTTAGCATTTTTCTAGAAAGCAATGTTTGGACCAACTGACCCTGCATCAAAATGGCAACGTTTTTGGAAAAAGCATCCCGACACTTAGATCTAAGATAATGTTGAGTTTAGATAGATTAGTGAAAGCTTTGGGGAGAGAAGTAGGAAATATGCTTGACACAAATCAAGACGGTCAAGCTTGCCTAAAGATAATCGAATCCTTATAAAAAAAATAGGATTCAGTCAATTGTGAACACGGTAATTGACCGTTTGAAATGATGTCAGCCCAAGGAGGCATGGATTGCACAATTGTATTTAGAAAGACGTTGGCCTACTCACACCGAAGATCAAAGAGGTGGGCCTAATTGTGCCTGTTGTGCCAAGTGACGGTGGTGTGATGCAGAATTGCTTGTTTTTCTTCGTTGGTATAATATAATATGTTTTGGAGGTGAATTATTTTGGTGAGTAATGCAAGCTTAGGTGTTTTGCAGCTAAACTGGAATTCTCAGAGCTACGTTTCATTTAAAATTGGATACCTTTTTTTGTGATGTCAATGTTTTTACTGGTTCTTTTGCTAATGTCTTGTTTGTACACACCAATGGAGAAGCAAACTCTATTGTGGATGCATTGGCTAAGGAAGGTTCCAACATATAAGGAACGTGGATTAGAAGGATGTGGTGATAAGTTTGCATGATGTGGTTATTCAAAGAGGGTACCCTTGATTACCCTTCTATTGGAGGTTCTTTTGAGCATTTGTGAAATCAGTGAGGAGGTGTGGTATAGTTGAGCAAGATATTCGAGTTAGATTGCCTCACTACACCATTTTCTCTTTGTAGCAACACTTGAAGATTGTTGTGAAAACTGTGAAAAACGTTGCCTAAAAGTATAGGGGACGTTTTTTAGGCGTCCCCTATACGAGCGTTGCCTATTGTCTAGGGTGACGTTGTTTGGAACTTTTGGGCACACGTTTTTTAAGCGTCGCCTAAAGTTCGGGAAAAGGGGGACGTTTTCCCAAAGCCACCTGAGTCGACGTGTTTAGTTGTTGCCATATCTGGCAACAGTAAATAACCGTTGCCTAATCATAAAAAAATTTGTTGACAAATTTGACTTATCGACCCTAATTTTTCTTGCCTTAAAAATCATATAAAAAACTTATACAAAAAGTTCAATTACATGACAGAGAAGGTAGAGAATAATAATTCATTGAAAATCATGCGTACATAGGTTTAATGGAAATTAACAAAAAGTGTGTTGGTTAAACAACAGAATAAATTCATGCTCAGTTATCTTAAGTTGCTTAAACAACACGTAAAATAAAAGATTGATGAGGAACAAAATACAAAAATAATCATCGCATACTAACAAATAAATTCTAAGCATTGACTAAGATTATTCATTCCCTCATTTGAAGCACTTGAAACAATTTCCTTTGTTGTAACATCGTCTGGTATGAACATCAAATGTATCACCCAAGCAAGTCTTATGCTACCAACGAATCCCTCAACAATTGGATCATTTCCAAAGTAGCCATTACCTGAAGCATGAAAGGAAGTCAACGACATTCTAAATTGACATACTATATTTGATAAACTATAAGTAGACATAAAACGATAATTATCTTACATCTTACAAGTTCACGAAATTTATGTCTGAAGGATGTGTTAGGAGAGAGGGTGGATTATTTATCAGACTATGTACTCAAACCATCTGCAACAAATGGAAGCACGAATTTTAAGAGCAAAAGACATAGGCCAATAAATCAAGTTCAAATTGAATGGATCTTGAGAATGGAGATAACAATAGTGACATAACAGGTTTATGTTAAGGTTTAACAGCAAGAGTATGACTCTACTACATTTTTCTTCTAAGCTAATGCTTAAATGAAATGACATGTTAACACCAAAAACTATTAAGTCTACGACAATAAGTCCATCATGTTAAAAAGTTCACTTCACCCTAAGTTTTTAAGCAAAAAAGAGGAAGATGAATAAAACACTATGAAGCACGGATTCCGACACGGACACCTGACACGCCACTAACACAGACACGTCGACACAGCTAATGTAAAGAATCTAGAACACCGACACCACCACATATATAGTAATTTATTAACACTTCAACAATATCTAAAGCAGAAAGAATTGTATCATGTAACACAACACCTAAATAGAAAATCCACATAAAGCTAAAAGCAGCTTCAAGAATTCATCCTAACCTTTATGAGTAGAATACAAATTAAGGTATGCATACATCTTACAAATCTATCAAGCTAAGAGTGAAGATAACTTCACTAATAATTAGCTAAAAAAGCATAAATTCAGTTTACAATAGGAATAAAAAACAATTCAAACATAACCCAGTATGCATAACATTATATTGTTTCCTCAGGTATGAACAGCAGAATAAAACCCAAAGCAAAATTAAACAAATAGAAGATCTGAACAGCAAGAGAAAAGATTCAAACGACCTAAATGATAAACTTTAAAGGGAATTATATATCTATTTATTACATGTGTTATTTGTATTAAAAATTGAGGGGATTTTTGGAAAGAGAAAAAATCAGCCTAAAAGAGCTGAAAGAGATTATTTTCTTTATATATACTAGCGAAAAGATGGACACTCATATGCCCGTCTTTCCGCTCTTTTTGACTCATTTTGGCTCTTTCCCAAATTCCCCTAAATTTCAAATACAAATAGCACATATAACAAATAGATAAGACTAAATTTAAATATTAGAAAAAATGTAACAAATTCAATATTATTTGTCCATGATATATCATTTTTTTTTCTTATCCTTTTTCTTTAAAAAAGATAATTGATGGGAGTGGATTCAAATTTTTTTTTAAAAATGTAACAAACACAATATGAATATATGTTCAATTTTTTTCTTTTATGCTTTAAAAAGTGTAACAAAGTAGATCGAGTATATATATAAGAGTTTGGGATAACTTTTTAATTATCTCAATTATACTCTAAATTTATAATCTAACTCACTTTGCTTGGTCTTGTGATGTCAGTTTAGGACATTGACGGGATAGTTTGACACCTTTAAAAAAATATAATTTTGGAGGGAGGCTTTTTTTTTATTTATGGTAAAAAAAGTTTGAGCAAAGATTACCTCAAAAAATTGGTGTTGTCGAGACTCTTATGCAACATTGAAGAAATGTAGCCTTTTAATCGAACTAATACAACAATCTAAAATTGTTTCCAAAAATATTTAAGGGGACAACTATCAACTATTGCCAAAGAAAAAATACAGGGACACATTAAAAACGTCCCCAAAATTATCTAAGGGGATAGTTTACGGTCTTTGCCAGAGAGATAATTGAGTAGCACTTGAAAATCGTCCCCAAAAGTATTTTAGGGGACGTTTATCAGATGTTGCAAAAATATTCCTATGAGCAGTCACAAAACGTTGCCTAAAACGACCTTTAGGCAACGATTTTTGCATGTTGCCTTAACAAGTGTTGCGAGAGACAACAAACGTGCAGTGCTTGCAGACTTTTTGGACTGTGAAGACAGTGTTTCAATTACCGTAAGTTCATTAAACTTTGTGATCATTGAAATTTGACGTGTGATTTAAAGCATTTCCTATATGGTGCATGTTTTAAGTTGAGTTGTTAAGGTTGGTCATTATGACTATGAAATGAATTAAAGTCAAAGTGTATTGATGAATGTTTTCGTGAAGGCCAAACTGATTCTAGTGAATAGCTAGTGGCAACGTATTAATTGAGGTGTGTTAAGTTGCTTTATCAAGTGAAAGTGTAGTTCTGTTAAGTGTAATTTTATAAGTTGTATGCGAGTCATTGCTATACGATAGCTGGCTTAAAAATAGTGTTGGTGTCATTTTGTTTTTTAGGTAGATTGTTTCGATTAACTGGTTTTATACTATTGGTGTCTGGCTTGACACCTTGAGACTTTCTTATAAGGCAAATGTTAATTTTTGCTTCTAATGGCACATGCTAAAAACTTATTATAGAAACATATATATCAAAAGTCATGCATTCAACTTCTTAAAAGTTAAAATATTATATTTTCTAATGTAAAATTGCTTTTTTTGGCTTTTTTAACATGTGCCCTTAGGGCACAAGTTAACTTGACCCTTCTTATAATTGTATTTTGTCTTGTTTAGTCGTGTATCATATGATCATGTTGACTCTCTGTGGCCTTTTATAGAAGGTGGATAGAGTCCGTTTACTTTGACGTTGTACAAAGCACTTTGATTAATAAAAGGGAAATGATATATATAACGAGAGAATGCTTCACAAAACCAGAATTATTTTTATTGGCTATTCAAATCATCGACCAACCTGTATTCCACTAAAGTTGGGAGTTAGAGTGCTCTCTTTTTGCTACAGAAGCAACACATCAGCCATCGTGTAATTTTGCGAAAGTTGGTTCGCTATGTATATCATTGCGTTAATAAGATTCCCTAATTATTGAAATAAATAAAAATTGAATCTCACTTAAAGATTTGATGTACCAACTTCCACTATTTATTTGTACCTGACATTTAGCACCACAAGTCCACAACTGCATCAAAAAAAGACGTTGGATTGAGAATTTGTTTCGAATCAAAATTGTCCTGCTTCCAACTGTATGGCCTTCTCTACGACACAAATCCGTTGAGTTATTTCTCCACTACTCCCTCGTCCCTTTTTATATAAGACTTTATAAAAACATGGGTTCGGAAAATTTTTTGAAGTAATAAATTTGTCATAAATTTATCTTTTATGTATAAATATATTTAACGTTAACTTCTCATATTTTAAGACAATGATCTTACTATTAAAGACGGAGGGAGTAATATTTTTCACTACTTTCTTGATTATTATTCTCTTTTAGAACACTCACAATGATCTTTCTTTCTTCCCTAGATTTTTCCACTCATTGGTCTAGGCTGGATTGCAAAGACCTACATGAAGATGAAGATATTTGGATCGAAAGTCAGTTCTAACGATTTGCATAGTTTCCCTTTTACCCTTGAGATAATACAGTTGTTGGAAGAAAGATGTTAGAGACCATGACAAATGATTGTACAGAGATTCGTTGGATGATTGTACTTCATTTATCCACAACTTTGAAGATTGTCTACAGAGGATGAAGTTACTTAGAACATCATAACTTAAAGATTTCAGAGGATAAATCTATCCGAGCTTTATTGCTATATCTTGATCTGATGATCTCCCAAATGATAGAGTTGTTAGAGATCATAGAATGATGCTCATTTTTCTTCTAATGCAGAACCTTCATAGGATTGTTGCATTCGTAGGATTGACCTTGATTTCCTCCTGTTCAGACCATTTAGACGATTTCTTCGATCAAAGCCTTCAACAAATAACCACCATCATTGTTTCCATCATGTATATTTATGTTATAATTCTCATAGTATTAACTCCATTTGAGTGGAATGAACATTTTCTACACGTTGGATACATATCAGAGTATTCTCTAAATGAACATTGTTAAGATATCCTTGGCCAAACTGTTAGGTTGACTTGCTTTCACATTTGATCATATTGTTGGGTATCTTAATTAGAAGATTGTCGACTGTTTGTATCCTGCATACTTGAACAACCAGTTGATAGACAAATTGTTCCTTTACTTTGTTATCATCAAAAAGCCATTTTGTGAGATATTGTGGCTAAATCAAATTGATTGATCATTTTGATATATATGAACCAAGAAACTGGGAGAATCTTGATAACAACTCAAAGGACGTTCTAGTGTAAAAGGAGCTTACTAGATAAATGAATCTTAATTTTCCCAATGACAAATATCTTTGGCAGTTCTCATATGTTAATTATTCAAGAAAATTAAGCAATGGTGAGATTATTGATCGAAAATGGTTAGTTTATTGCAAATATATTGAAAACGTATATTGTTTTCGTTGTAAACTTTTTAAATCTTCTACTTCTAGAAACTTGAGTTTGCTAGCAAGTGTAGGCGTAAGTTATTGGAAGCGTATTAGTCAAACACTCGGACAACAAGAAAATAGTGCCGAACATATGACTAATATGAATAGTTGGATTTAATTGAGACTAAGATTGGTTAAAAATCAAACAAGTTATAAAGACTTGCAAAATCATATGAGACGCACTCAATATCATGAAATTCATCACCATTATCTTGGACATAAAATTCTAGAGGTGTTCAAATCCAAACCGATCCAAAATAAAGCCGCATATCATTCCAAAAAACCAAAAACCACAAAAAACTGAATATTTTTGGATGCCTTTAGATGTTGTTTTGTAAGAACCGCTAGGATCGAATTGGATTTTGGATCACTTTTTCAAAACCGAACCGAACTGCAAATCTAGATATTAATACTTATTTATTCTTTTATTAGTATTATTATGTTGCTAGTCTGTTTTTAATCTTATATATTTCACTAATTTAATCTATATTATTATTACTTCATATATTTTAAAAATAATCGATAATTTTCATACTGTAATTTTAATTTTTTAATATATTTTACATCAAACCTATTATTTTATTTTGTTTGTGTAATATTAATATTAATAAAAAAAATTATATTCTTAAAAAAAAGTAAATAAAAAAAATATTTTGCATTTTGGATACCAAAAAACTGATCCAAATTAAATTGCGTACAATTGGATCGGATCGGTTCAGATTTTTTTAGAATAGTCGTCCAAACTGAACTGAACCGCATGTGAATTTTATTTTGGATCGGATGATATTTTGTCTCAAAACCGATTCAAACCGCATCGCGAACAAGATTTAAAAGGTTAATCATTAAAATCACTAAAGAGGCAAAATATTTTTCGATAATTCTTGATTGTACCCCTCATATGAGAACAATTACTCTTAGAATTTGTTGTGTGAATATGTCAAGTAATAAAATAAAGATCGAAGAGTTTGTTTTATAATTTTTAAAAGTTAATTATATATCCATGTTAGGGCTTTTTAACAAATTATTAAATGTTCTAAAGGCTCCTGATCTTAATGTTGATGATGTAAGGGAGTAAGTTTATGATAATGGTTTCAATACGAAAGAAAAGCATCATAGTCTTAATCTTAATCTTGGTGATATGGCACATTCTTGTTTTAAAGCTATTTTATTCTTTGGAGTTATTCAACACTTGTATTAATTGTTTGTGGGATTTACAAAAAGATGTAAAATTTAGCTTGATAATGTTTCTAGTTTAACTATGAAATATTTGTCTAATACTCATTGGAAAAGTCAAATCAAGAGTGTTAAAGTCACTAGATTTCAATGTCCTTAAATAAGACTGACTTTGTCGAAATTAATTATATGAATGTTATGATAATGATGCAAAGACAGAGTGAAGCAGAGAATTTGAATAATGCAGTAGAAAGTTTTGAGTTTTTACGTAGTATGTTTGTTTAGTATAATATTTTATTTTCTATTGATATGGTTAGAAAAATGTTGTAATCTAAGTCTATGTGCATCAACGCTACCATAAAACAATTAGAAGATATGTAATAATATTTTGTATAATAATATCAAAAGGAATGTTTTATAAAAAGTACGGATGTTGCAAAAAGTGTTGCACTTCAAATGAATATTGATCCTGTATTTCCAACAAAACATCGTGTGACTAGAAATAAAAATAAAATTATGGAGAGAATAATGAGGAACATGAAAATCAGTCGCCAAAAGAATCATTTAGAGTCGAATATTTTCTTATTGCTGTTGATATGAAAATTACTTCTTTTTGAAAAATTGATTTGGGGAACTCAAGACATTTGAAAGTATCTTTGAATTTTGTATGATTCAGAAAAGTTAAAGTCTTTTTATGATAATGAGTTGAATGAATGTTTAACGGATGTTGTTGTAGAAGATCTTTATTCTGAATTAAAAGTGTTACTATTTACTTTGCCAACTGAAATAATGTTTACCATGAAGATTCTTGAATTTGAAAAACTTGAATATTGTTATCTAAATATAGCAATTTCCTATGGAGTTTTACTGACAGTGCTCGTGACCGTAGCATCGATAGAAAGAATTTTTTCAAAATTGAAGTTGATTAAAACCTACTTGAGATCATCAATGACATAAGAGACATTGAATAGTTTGAAAACTTTATAAATTGAGAATGATATGTTGGAGAACATAGATGTTGATGTAATTATAAATGATTTTTTATCTCAAAAAGCTTGAAAAAAAAAACTTCTTATGACTTCATGAGAAAATAGACATTTTTTTATATATTTTTTTAAAAACAATTGTAGATTATCAATAGTGTTTTATTTTTCCTAGTTTTATTTGGATTGATTTGCTTAGAGATGGAATTAGTATGCCTACCTATCATTTTACTTAGCTTTGTTGGGTTTAGTTCCCCACCTTTTTTTCTTTTTTATTAATAACATATATGATGTGGTGCATTTGACACGCGATGTTTTGGGATTCCAGCATGGTTGAGAAGTCAAAACATCGTATTACGGTGACTTGAGGCACCAACATAATTGTGATTTCAACATCCATAACTAATGCATTAAGACGTATTATGTTAAATAAAATAAATTATTTTGTCTTTTATTGAATATTTTTAAATTAAAAAATAGTTATGTAAAGGGGTCATTTTCTCACGATTGGCATAAAGTCATTAAAATGTCAGGAACAAAAATGTCTATTAATAAATGATTTTACTCGTTTTTTACTACATATATTTGATTAACCTATCATTATTAATCAATTAATATGTTTAACTTGATCATAAATACACCATTATCAACTCAAAATTTTAATCATACCATCATTTATCATCATCGAGCTATCAATAAGCATAATCAATCAATATAATAACATCATATATTACAATTTATCAATTAAATTGGGCTTAAACATGTAAAAGATCTCTATAAGTTCGCATGTTTTTGCTTTTCGTCTCTATATCCTCTCTTTTTTGCAAAACCATCCTTGTAACTTGTTAAATGTTTTCTTTTAGTCTCTCTTGTTAACTTCTGTAACAAATATGCTTTGATGGCAAACAGAGTCACACGCGGCGAAATGTGAGTTGATAAAAACATGCTTATTTGTATTGAGAGATGACAAGTGGCTAAATGGATAGACCAAAACCAAAAGTCCAAATGTACAGAGGGATGAAATTAAAAAAAAACTTAACCATCAAAATTTAAAATCTAAAAATAAGAAATTTCATTTTCTTCATCCCTCTGTTTTTTCTTCTTCATCTCTCTCCCAATTTCTTCTTCATCTCTCTGCCAATTTCATGTTTTTAAGAACTTTGATTTTAACATAGGAGTAAATCACCCCAACCAAGAAAAGGCAAAAATAAAATGTTTTTAAAAAAATAATAATCCTCCTCCTCCTCCTCCTCCTCATCATTGGGTACAATTCACCTTATTATTCTTATTCTATATTACTATTTGATATTTCCTTAGGAACATTTTTCATTTCGACCAGGTCCACCATAGTAAAGGTATTTTCCATCCTGATCATTCTCCTCATGTATACTATAACAATTAGGGCTTGTTGCAAAATATTTGAGATTTGGAGATACCATCACATTACTATCTGAATCGAGAACTTGCATATCCGCAACATACGAAGCTTTTCCAAAACCCTCCTCCGCATAATGTCCACTACCCATTTGGGTGGAAGTGTGAGAGCCTGTTGACTTTTTATTTACTATTTCTCCACCAAACTCAATTTTATCTGCATTATCTTTCAAGTTTGTGAACAAGGAGGATGGCCAGTACCCAAGTGTAATCCCAGGACCATAATCAAGCCACCAATTTCCACCCTTTGGATCCTTCACACAGAAAGTGGAGGATTAGGTCAAAAAGAGGAAAATAAATGTGCCCACGTGGTAAATTATAAAATTACCTTCCAAATCGATAAGGTAATATGAAATTGCTTTCCATTATACGTAGAAATTGGAGATATTGCAGCTCCAAGTGCAAATTTTTTGCTAGCTTGAACAAAGCCTGGGCATTTTAAGTTGTAGCACCCAGTGTTTTGATACGCATCAGCCTGCAATGAAAGTATTATTACTCTTGTCATTATTTTTTTTACTAATTCATATAGTTTTTATTTATGTGTGTGTATTACACCTTCAATCAATTTACTTACCGTCCAATAAATAAAAATTCTAGGGCGGTTGTCCCCATAGATCTGCGGGGAGACCTGCATATAAAAATTACTTGAACTTTAGCTTAATGTGCTTAATTAAATTAAACTATTAATCCAGTTGGTTGACATAGTATTATCCTAATATTTTATACCAATTAAACAAATAAAAAGACTATGCATATGTATATGAATGAATTGATTTGAATAAAGTAATTAATGAGAGTAATATATAAACATGCCTGCCATCCAGCTTCAAGGGAATTGAGATCTTTTTCAAATGTGCCAGAGAGAACCCATATTTGACCCAAGCTGAATTCATGACTTTCCACACGTGGGGCCCACACGCTTAAGGATGCCTTTGCTCCTTTGTAGACACCCCCATCAAGATACCCAATTGAATGCTGTGTAGTGTGTAGAACAATATAAGCAGAACCCATATGTTATTTAATTTTCAAAATAGCATAAGTTTAATGTTGGTTTGTGTTTAAGTTTCTTGCTATTGAAGATAAAAATAAGTTGGAGCAAAGATATAAATAAATGAATTCAAAAGATAGACTCTTGCTTATATGTGCATGATGAAACAATGATTTAAATAGGGGCCATGAAACTCATTGATCACTTTAAATGAAAAAAAGGATAATGATCTCTACAAAATTACCACTTTAAAGAAATAAGTATGTCTAATATGAACCCCTCAAAAATAATTTAAAGGAGAAGATATATAATATTGAGTTTTATAATAATAAAAAAGGAAAGGTATTGAATATTTTATTAAAGAAAGAATTTGATAGACGAAAAATCGAGTTTCTACAAGTACATACTTCGTGGCCATTGCCTGCATTGATGAGTTTTCTTCCAAATCTGTTTAAAGAGCTAGCTCTTAACATGTCTTGTTCTGTTGTTCTTCTAATTGGAATTGTACCTTCAGGACATGATTCACCAGATAAACTCCACAATTGAAAGATGTCACTAAAATTATCCATTTGGCTGTGCCATCTTGGTCTTTCTGGAGGATCCTGTGTATATTTATAAGTATGCAAGGAAAATATTCAAGTTATAAAGTTGAAATATAATAGTTTACTTTTAAAAATTATTTCTAAATTTTTCTTAATTAAATTAACAAAAAAGGTACAAAATACCAATGGTTTTTGTCCTTTCAATAGAGGATGATCAAAAGCTGGTTGTTTATGCGATAGAACACAATCTATGATATCACCGTCAGGACTTTGCAAAATAAACACAAAAATATAAGTTAGACTTCAAGACTTAAGACATATAAGTTAAACTTCAAGACTTTTTTTTTTTGTTTGAGGGAAGACTTCAAGACTTAAGAGTGTGTTTATTTGAAGTACGTGAAAATTGTAGAGAATTTAAAAATAAAACTAAAAAACTCAAATGTTTTACCGTATTCCTTCGATTATAATTATTTTTGTTTTGATAGAGTACTTTTTTATTTAAAATTTCAAAAAAATTTGGGGTAAAAAATATAAAAATAAACAAAAGTGATTAATTGTTTTTAGAAAATGTAATCGTTGAAATTTTGAAAACGCTCAGGAGCCGTTTCGAAAATTTTATAACGATGAATTTGTAAAAATACAGAAATCAATTTGCAAATTTGAAAAATTAGTGGCTGATCCAATAATTTTTAAAAACATACAGAACAACATTGTAAATTTTGAAGAAAAAAATCACAGTGACCATTTTAAGATTAACACATTTTATAAGGTGACGCGGGAATTTCAAATTCTCATGATGTTTTAATTTTTAACATACGTGAATTGTCTTCACAGCTGGCTTGTTGATTCGTTGAAGATCAGTTGCTATCATCTTCTTCAACTTACGAAATTCTTCATCTGATCGAAAAGTTTGATTGATCAATTGATGATTGCTTGTTTCTAAAGAATTAATAGGATAAACCAAAGAAACAAGGAGAAGCAGATGTAGGAGGATGGATATGATTGGAGAGCTAAAGTCGATGTTTGTTTTTGTGGGTGCTGCTCCACATTTGTGTTGTCTTTTTACATTAATAAAACAAACTTTTGTGTTCCTAGATTTTGGTTTTGTGCTTGGAATCAAATATAACCCCATAGTATTGCTAGTACTACTACTATAATGTAAGACCGTTTAATTACTTGAGACTGAGTACTTATATATACTAAATGCTATTCAAAATTATAATGAATGTTTTGTCAAACAAATATATGAATGTTAAGGAATGCATTTAAATTTCTGTCAAAAAAAAAAGAATGCATTTAAACATTTGAACCAAAAAAATAAAATACTACTTTAAACATTTGAACCAAAAAAATAAAATACTACTATATGCAAACAACTATTAAGAAAATAATAATTAAAACAAAATATTTAATACTATATAGAGTATTATACAATTTTTTAAGTAATCAAAATGTACCTCTAAAAAAAAGTAATCAAAACATATATCGGTCAAAAACATTTAAGGTCTTTCAATTTTTTTTTAAGGAAATACTATGTTAAATGCACCTTGCTGTATACGGAGTGTGTTGTAATATTTCAAAAGAAATTTAGTTAAATAATTTTGATTAGTAAAAATCTAATTAATTGGTTAAATTATTACAGTTTTGACCTCTTAACTATCAGAAAGTTACGATTTTAGCCCCCTAACAAAAACAATAACAACTGAGCCTCCTATGTTAAGCCCATTTTGCAGTTTTGGCCCCCAGATAATTTTTGATCAATTCAACGCACACGTAGACGCCACATGTACAATTTTTAATTTAAAGATAAATAAAAATGTCACGTGTTAAGAGATAGTTTAAAACGTTCATTCACTTCAACCTAACAACTCTTCAAATATCATTCCAATTTTTTTTTTCAAACAAGCAAATCATTCCAAATTTTACATTGAATTCATGCATCGATTTTTATATTTGAAGAGAAATACCAACAAGTGCCGTCAAGACCACTTGTTACGAAGTCTAAAGAAAAAACTTTGTCTTAAAAATTATGCATTTAACACATTAAAAATTTAAAAAGTAACTTTTTCTACCTAAAACTTACAAATTATTTCTATTTTTGAATCTATTAACTTCAAAACTTTAACAATGACATCTTTTGCATCATATTCCCCACATATTCCTTTGTTTTGCCTATAATTCAAAATTAAAAAAAAAAAGAAAGTAAAAAGTACTAAAAATACAGTGATTTAGTGGTATGAATACATTACTGCTGAGATCGTATAAAAAAATTCATTCCAGAACTTCTAATTTTTTTTTTGAAGAGACTAAAATGAAATATATTACGACGACAATTGACCCTCCTAACACAAGAAGTACATAGGAAGAAACACCAAGAAATACAGAAAAAGTATCAGTAATATTTACAAGGCAACACCGAGTGCCATGAACAAAAACCAAAAGAAAGAAACCGAAAATT
>Ga0315915_1002466_pt1 | contig 23330 bp, 12 predicted proteins | sample MpolbnodulesMG_FD_207738 | JGI IMG/M metagenome (GOLD analysis project Ga0315915, IMG submission 207738) | Medicago polymorpha root nodule microbial communities from Los Angeles, California, United States - branched nodules | ecosystem: Host-associated > Plants > Roots > Nodule | place: USA...
TAACGTTGTGCAATTTCAGGGGGGTAATTGATGTTTTGTTAATTTCAGGGGGGTAATTGACGAAACTTACAATTTCAAAGGGGTAATTGCCTATTTACTCGTTTGGAAAACTTGATAACATTATTAAAGAAATAAATTATATAGACTGTAATCTTCATCTCATATTTGAGAAATTCTGAAACACACTATCTAATGTCACTTTTACCAGTACTAATCACTACAGCTGAAAGCAGATATTGGCAGGCTTATAATCCAAGATTCAAGATAAACTATTGATCTTGTTAATCTTTACATGAACAGATCAACGGCAATTAACTAATTGGGGCCACAAGACTCAGAACATCTTAAAACTGGTAAATACCCTCGAGACAAATCATCAGGCCAGCCAAGACAACACCTTCAAAGAACTTTTTGTGTTTTATCTAAAATAATAATAATAATCTCTTATTACTTAAAGTTAACAAGCAATATTTTGCCCTAGTTTACCCTAATCTCTCTGCTTAATTTTACTATATTGACCCTATTTAATTTAAACAAAATGTTAATTTTTACGGAAATTAAAATAAACAAATCGCTCCATCAAAAAAACAACAGATCGCTCCTATTATTTCCTTTTATTAAACAGATCATATGTTTCCTACTCAACAAAAACTACTATTTTTTACGGAAAGGAATAAACAGATCATATGTTTCCTACTCAACAAAAATTGTTATAAGTAAGAGATTAGGCTAAAGATTTCCCCTAATAAACAGTTGCTAAACAAATCATTAAGCACAAAAACATTTCCCCTAGACTGTTTTCCTCAAACTCTTAATCTCCATGAACTCTGAATCTCTCTAGAAACAGGTGATCATCCTCAATCTTTCTCTCAATCCTTTTCGTTTAACTTGAAATCTCTAAATCAAATTTTTCTCTAAATCTCACTGCTCACTCAATCATTGAACTCGAATCTCTGAAACAGGTTTCCCTAATTGTCGTGGACTGCCTAATGTCGCCTTCCTTCCATCCGTCGTGACTGGTTTGAAATTGAGTTTTTGTATGTATCGTTTTTTTAAGTGTTCGTGTGTTCGTTAGTTTGGATAGACGAATCAGACTTCTGGCTTAAAGCTTTTGAATAGATGAGTATTTGATTTTAAATTTCCAATTTCGAATTTTTTGTTGTTATAATGAAATAAAATTTTCAATTTCTTCTCTCTGACTCTCTCTCTCTCTCATTGTGAATAGCTCTAGCCCACCAGAGCGTTTTCCCTCATATTCCAGTGCAATCAATGTATGCATTGTCTTTCTTATGATATCATCTGAGAGAGTTCTCCAGAAACAGCAGAACAAAGGTTAGTATATCCATCTCTTTTACTTTGATTATTGTATACTTTTTAGTCTTTGCCCTTCCTATTTTACAGTGACATTTATTGTCACTTTGTTGTTATTGTTATTGTCATTTTGCTACATTGAAAGGCAGGGGTATGTGAAATCTCATTGGTCATTATGCTTTTTTATTGTCCATTAAGCAAAGGTTTTACACGGATGCAATGTGTTCACAGTTAACATTAAGATTTGAGCTTTTGATTTCTGAATTTTGTTCACACTTTTTGATTTAACAATGGTATGTGTTCTTGCATTTTTGTTTTTAGTTTTCTATCACAAATTAAGGTAACTGTTTATCTAAATAATTGTCGAGTTTCATTTGGTTTGTTTTTCTGTCATTGAGCTTAGTATTGCTCATCTCAGTTTTTTTATCTCTCTTATGATGAATCCTTAAAAATTGCCACCACTCCAAGCATAATAACTAATATGTAGTGGATTTATTTATTTGTACTAATATTTCAGAAATGAACTTTTCTTTTGCAGGTTTTGAGAATATGAGGATAAGGTAATGGTGATTATTTTGTTTTATTTTGATATTATATATTAATATGTTCTTGCAATTGAAGTTTATATGAATCAGTTTAAAGAATTCATTGTTTTTTGCTATGTGCCTACAAAATGCAGATAAATAGATTGTTGAAGGCATGTTGTTTATGCGGTTATTGTAGACAGATTATCTCTAAAATTCATCATTGTTCTGCTCCTGTTTGAATTTTTTCTAAATCCGAGAGTGTCTCCGTTGCACAGGGTTTGTACCTTCATCTTCTTCTGCATTAGATTCTCGATTTGTTTTCATATTTTATTTGGTACTTTGACATTTATAGTGTAGTGTGAATTATTTTTTACTTTGATAATGTGGTCCTGTTAAGCTCTACAAAATAACAATTATCTAGTTGTTCTACTTTTGTCTTTAATCTAAAATAAGGTTTCAACCACTGAGATACTTTTTAATAGGTGTTGCAGCAGCCAAGCCAAGCAGATTAGATATCTATGACTAATGTGTTATTTGGTATGTTCTTGAACTTGACTCTTCCATTTCGGTTATTCATTCATTCCAGGTATAATTTTCCGTCCATATCTGATATGATAAACTAAAGTAAATACTACTCAATGATGTTGATTTCCTTTCAACAACTTTTTTACTATGCAATTTACTGTACTCACACTTCTTTGGTCTCAATTGCCAGCAATATTTTTGTTGATGGAATAATTATACTATATTTGGTTCAGAGTGCATTTGCTTCGTGGGAAAAATGTAGAAAAAATAAGGGTGTTACCTTTTGTGTCTCATGAGTGGACTATATGATGCTTTATATGGTCTTCAACCTTTGTTGGAATGACTTCACTTTTGTTGCATGCCATATCATATATGTTGCTATTATTTGTGAAAAGTTGTGATCTTAGACCACATTTAAAAATGATTGAATATTTTTTACTTGTCAAGGATGTCATTGTGGTTGCTTTGCTTTTGCAGAAACTTTTATTGATTGCTCGGTTACATTGAGAAGCATCACTTTCTAGCATTTTCTTCGCGGCAGTTATAGGAAAAGGCTAATATTTGAGTAAAGACACTATCAAGAATCGACATCAATTTTAAAGATGATATCTTTAATCTTAAAATGAACCACTTTGGGTGATATGAAGTGTTTTCTTCTAGCGTTTTTTTAAGCTTGGGGCAAATTTTGGTTGTCTTCACAGGAAAGGCACCCAAGCAAAACTTGGGTTGATATCAATTTTAATATTTTAAAATAGTCTGTTCATTCAACAATTTGTTTTACTATTTATGACTGGTCTGTAACTAAATATGAGTTCCTATTGAGCTTATGATATACAACTTTTATGTAATGCTTGAGTTTGGAATATCTTATGCCCAACTATTCTTTTTGATTGCATATGCCAAACTCTTTTGATATAAAATATTTTGACTTAGAAAAATATAATTTGATAAACATGATTTTGGCGGTGACTATCCAACTTAAAATTTTTCATGGCACTAAAATAACTATCAATAGATAGATTTGGCAAAGTACATCAATCCATGCCAATATAAATTGTTATTTAAAATCCCTTTGTGATACTTTATAAAGGTCGAAATGTGAGAAGACAACATCACTATAGTCTTTATTCAAAGGTTATACATAATAAATTGAAGCATGTCGACGAAAGTCAATTTGAAGCTTATATATGAAACTCAAAACAAAACCGTGCATCGCACAGGTCGGGGTCTAGACCATCAGATTTTCTTTTCTTCACTAAACTAAGCCATTAAATTTATATGTTATGCTACAGTACCAGGGTCGATGTCATGGAAATATTTTAATATGGTACAGTACAAACGTTTGTGGTAATTAATATTATGAATTGAATTATACTATTATCTCCATTCAACTTAACTATTTTGATACATATTAGCGCTTAATATATTTATCGCACGGGTCAATGGTCCAGTAATAATAATAATAACCTTACCAACTACTGACACCGACAACGCTCAAAGCTTAACAAATGTATCTAATTCCCTATTAATAAACAGTAATACCTGCTGTACAGATCAAGGGTGCACCAAAAATGTGGTCAGTTCCTCCTATAACTTACTTTATGTACAGTTCTAGCTACCAGGAATTGCTATTATGTACAACAATGCCCAAATGAACTTTAGTAATTTACTTCCAAACCTTGATGGCCCCATCTCTACCACTTGAGAGTAGGAGTCTCTGGTTTAACTTAACTGAAGCCACAGACACAATAGAATCACGATGGCAACCAGCAGAATCAGTGGCAGCAGCTGCAAGAATTGCCTTTGGTGTCAGCTTGGTTGCAAGAGGCCGTCTTTTTGTCTCCTGTTTATAAGAGTAAAAGGTTAAAATTTTGCTGCCTATATTCTAAACAAGTTGGAAAGTTTTAAGGAGAAACAAACAATATCCAACAGCATTTAGATGGTACAATAAGTTGACTAGTAAAAGTAAAACAATCACTGGGGTAACAGGAGATTTTGGTCATTGGAAAACACTGGACTGGAAAAAGAACAGATTCCTGTCAAACATTGATTCATAAATTACCTGTACAACTTGCACTCCGAAACTAGATTTTGTTTCATAAAAATCATCATTTCCAACTCCTTTAAGGTTTGGTCCACAAATGCAGTAGCTTTTGTCAGGACTGCAAACAGAAACAGTACATAAATAAATTCAGTTCGATTATTTTCACGAGAAAAAAAAGTAACTGAGATTGAAGTTCAACACAAACCTGTAATGATCCCATCGACGTATCTTTAAATCAGTGCCACCAGTCAGTAAATCACCCCCTGGTAAGGGAAGCAGTGTGCGAATACCAGGAAGACGCGGAGGAGGTTCATTTAGCTCATCAACTCTGTACTTGCGATTAACATTTCTTCTTGGATCTGACTGAGCTGGCTTACTTGAAGGTTTGGCCAAAGCCCAAGGCATATCGGACATTTCAGAATCACTGTCATAATTGGCCGTCCTCAGTACCTGTTCGTACAAGAAAATAATCAGAGTACTATAAATATGAAGTAATAAAATAAATGTATTTCATGTGATTCAACATAGTTACGAGCAATTTGGCAGGAAGTTCATACTTCATATCATAAGCATCATCAAACCAGCTCATGATAAATTATAATTTATACAACACTTTAGATACTTAAATAAAAACAAAAGGTGGTGAACGTCAGTTGAAAACCATATCTTTGGATAAATAGAAATTTGAATTTAGACAGTATATTTAATAGAACTAGGTCTTGTTCTGGCACATATTGCTCTCATTTTCTATAAACAGTTACAAATATCCCATACCTGATGGCAGCTAGCATTCTCTGCATTCCAAAGAGAAACTTCATTGCAACCCGCGGCCACATAAACAAGGGGCCTAGTGGTTGAAGACAGAGAAGCATTTGGAGGAGGAAGGAAGAGACAAATCTTTTCTATAGGACAAGCAAGAGAATACTTCCAAGAGTTTACAGGTACAAGAAATCTCAGATCCCAAAGTGTAATTACACCCCTGGACGACCCTGATACAAACCAGTTGGAGCATGGCCCTGATGCTAGGGACAAGGCGTAGCCCTCGTCAGGAGTAGCTTTTAACGTCCAAGAATCGGAATTTGACCTCATATCCCATAGATGAATGCCACAGTTCTGGGTGCTATACATAATGCTGTTATTATCCATGGGGCAATTTAAAAGGCCAAGTATTGCACCTTCTTTGGTATCCTTCTTTGTGACATCAGCAATACCAGAATACTTCTCAACAACATTTCCTAGACCTCTAGAGATATGATCAACAGAAAACATATGAATAAATCCATCAGATGCTCCAACTATCACTTGTGCTGAACCTGGAAGCATTGCTACACATAACGCATGGCTTCCCTCCAGGTGATAAGTTAGTTTTGACCTGAAGGAAATGTCTTTTTCCAGCTTTTTGGAATCCCAAATCTTGACTGTTGAGTCATCGGATGCACTCACAAAAAAGCTATTGTCAGAAGAAACAGCTATGTCGCTGACAGCTGAACGATGCTCCTGGAGGTGTGCAACCAACACCCCACGCGGCCTCCAACCAGAATCAGGGATGGATGTCCGAGCAAAAGATTGAAATCCTGATAAATCAGCTTGGGTAGTAGCATCTTCTAGTGAAATTGATGTACCTTTATTATTAGAAGATAGTCCCACATCTTGAAATGTGCTATTGAGAAAGGCTGTCTCATTTTCCTTAGGATCTGGTTCATGTACCACTCGGTGGAACTGTTTAGAACCATTGCTGATGCTAAAAGAACCTGAAAAAAGCTTTGGTGATGGAACTGAATTGGCCAAATTAAAGGACTTACTAAGTGGATTAACCCAAGGCATTGCAGATGAACTAACACCCAGAGAATTAATTTGTAATGGAGAATCAGAAGCTGCAGGAGGTATTCCCATTCCTCTCCTGTCCACACTGAAGGAGTATAAAGGTATGCCTTCTGATGGCTTGTCATATGTCAAACTGTTCGCACCACTAAAGGTTGGTGACATAAATCCTGAAAACTGTAACTTCTCCGAGAACTGCGGATCACGTTGTCCCAACATGTTGCTATCATTATGCATAAAGGCCCCCATATCTCTAAATTTAGACTCAGCTTTGTCACTATCAGTTAGCCCTGGCTGTTGGATGCCAGTTCCAACAATTTGTTGAGCCCCAGAACCCTGTTGCTTTTCAGCCCAGCTCTTTAATGAGTCCAACTCGTCAATTCCTTTTTTTAGTAAATCCATTTCCCATATTTTAGACTGTGATGAACTATACCATATCTTTCTCTGTCTTTCTAACATGTCCGAGCTTCTGGAGTTCTCCAAGACTTCATAGAAAACCTGTCTTGAGACAGGAGGTTTTAAACATGACAAAAGAGCTTTCTCAGAAGCAAGAGATACAGGTTGTCTACGAAGGAAAGGGCGTATAACAGGAGCAAGGAAAACATATGAATCCACTGCACCCAGGCTCTCACTACTAGCAGCAATGAAAGACACAACTGATCTTCGTACCCATTCACTAGGATAACACAATAAAGCAAAGGCACGCTCTATCATTTGAAGCAATATCCTCTTCCGGAAGAACCCATTTTTGCATAGAATAGCCAAACATTCTAAGGCTCTAACAATGACAGCTTCTGTCATGTCACTTAAAGCTTGCTCAATGTAAGGTAATAGATATTCCTCTACACTTCTTTGTCCCACAAAAAAGCAAACATAAACAATCTTCTCATAGAATACCGTCCTTAATTGCTCATCTCGATCATTTAAGAAGGCGGGAAGGATAGGTAAGAGAGTGTCATTACTCTGTCTCACACCAAAAAAGTAGCAAAGTTTACCGATGTCCTGAAGAAGCGCTCTCCTAATATTTGGCGTTTGCTTTGGACCCATAACAAGTTCTTGAACAACCTCTGCAATTGATTTCCTCAGCTGCAGAAGCTGGACATCGCTATTTATCATCATTCTCCCCGAGGTCTGCGTGGATGATGTAAATGGCTTCTGTGGCAAACTCAGTTCATCAAGGACACCTGCCTCACTCAAGCTTATTGAGTGTATCAAGAATCCATAAGCAGTGAGCGCAAGCTTGGCTATGTTGCTGGCATAACATATCCTCACACTTTCCTCAGGATCATCAGGAAGCATAGAAAGCATAGGAAAAATATACTCAGGAAATATCTTTGCATCACTAGGAGGAAAATCCCGCACTATGGGCAGAATGTCACACAAAGTCTCCAAAGCAGCGCAACGCACAATTGCTGCTGGATCAGAAAGCATTGCAATCACATATGGAATAACACGCTGCAAACGATCTTCATCATCAATATATAGGGCAGAAGCCTTCAACAAGAGTACAGCTGCCCTCCTTAGGTGAGGCAACTTGACATTGCGTATGCAGGAGCAGAGCAGAGAAGTTATCAAAACCATGCCTTCACATCTCATACTATCCTTTGGTAATGGTAGAAAGGGCGTTCCAAATGTATCCGACTGGCTATCATATTCGGACATCAATGAATTTAAGTCTTTCATAGTAATACTTTTCAAAAAGGGATGATCGTTTCCTCGAAATGCATTCGATATAGATTGAAGCAGCTCACCAGGAGACTGCAAACTTTTTAGATTTTCAGGAAAGGTTGAATTCTGTGCATCTCCTATTCCTTGCTGAGGACCAGCTGGACTCTTATTATTATTTTTAGCATCCCTCAGTAAGCTATTAATATCACCAAGAAGTTCATACTGATCATGAACTAAGCCTTTGCCTATGTCCTCTCTTTTCCTTCGTGAGTCCATGAAACTCGCGCTTTCTTTGGCAACCATCTCTTCCAAAAGTTCTCCAGAGGTAACACCTGCATCATCGAGTGACTGCTTGTTCATCATTTGTTTAAGTATCTCTTGGAAAGCACTCTGGCATAGTAAAACCTGCATAGATTGTTCCCACAGAATCAAGGTAAAATAAGCAAGTTACAGAAAACATCAAATAATCAATGGACAGAAAATATATTTCGGTAAACACATATACCCTCATATCAGAATGGAGAGGACTCCAGCAACGGTAAAAATCATGCAGAAATGGTGAAAAATAGGTAGGGAATACAACTCCAGCGTATTCCTTTAGATACATTTCAGCAGAAAATCGAGACTCTGGTTCTAACTGAATCATGTGCTGAATCATCTTGCGGATTCCGATATCTGGTATCTGCACCCATAAAGAATAAAGTATTTAAAATATTAAAAACTGAGTCATGAGTATGGCCAGGTGGGTATAACCCCTTACTGATGGGACCATGGGAGGACGAAATAAGACACACAAACACACAAATAGAGTACTTTTTCAAGATGTTGACTTGGATCATGTTGCCCTCTGCGATAAGCAAGAAGTTGAGACAGTTCAAATAGTGGTTGACCCTCGAGGAAAAGTTCCGCAATTACACACCTGAGGAAGTAAAATGATATTTGTACCTTAGCAAGAAGGAACACAATAAAAATAAAACAATAATAAAAAGACATTATGTCTGCATGACCACACTGGTTGCTTTTCAATAAAGTAAATCTAGAGACTTCAGGTTCGACAAAAATTTATATGACAATCAACTCAACAGCAAACTAAACATCACCACTGCCTCACCATAATTACACAATATGATGCATTGCAGATTATATTACTACAATAATAAATACACAGCAATTTATTTTTCTCCATTGTTAAGTCAGTTAATTAAATTTTGTGCACATAAGTATTCGTATTTTAAGCCTAAAACATGGTTGAAAAACAACATATTCAGCAAGATAAAAATTCTTGGAGCAACAAATGCTCACCCGACAGCAAATAAATCCATAGATGGCTTTAGGGGGGAATCTTGTGCCACCTGCATCTCCCCTCCATTTTCATAAAATCTCTGGTAGGACACAGCCCCAAAAAATGATGAGAGTAGAGAGTTAGAAATATAATATTGTTCTGTAAAAACAGTATTGACCAGCAAGGTAGCACTTAAGCAGTGACACACTGGAAGGATTAATGTCTTGAGCCACTAATTGCATTTTTTATTTGAGCAATACCAGGGGCACTCTCTTTTCAATACTCTCACACATTCTCTCTAATTGGATTAAATTCATGTATGGTATGTCCCACCACTTTAAGTGTAAACCCATTTCCAAAGTGTGGGATCCACCTTGATTTAAGCCAATAAGAGAGTGAGTGTTAGAGTGTTGAAAAGAGAGTGTTGCTAGCACTATTTTTATTTTGAACAAAGTACAGAAAAAAAAATGTGCTCTTTATTGTTGCCATAAAGTTCAAAATTGTTAAATATACCCAAAAATTATATATAGAAAGAGGCTGTCTGAGAACATGACGGATTTTTTGTTAACCTTGGTGTCTAACCTAAAGCACAGATGACTAGTATTTCTAAACATGTAAAACCAAAACTTAATAACCAGTAGAGTCCTAGTTTAATCAAGTCATCAGGGCCACTTGATTAATTCACAATTTAAATAAGCCTCTAAACAGATAATTACCTGGTACACATTTCACTAGCGCCTTTATACTAAAATTCAAATCAAATGATAAAAGTAAATAGAAAATCCAGCAATATTGTACGCAATCGTTTCATAAGATGACTTGTAGGAAACCTCTATCTCAATAATAGCACAAAAGCATCTTGGCTGAGCCAACCAATTGAAATAAGACAGACAATATAAAAAGTCGAATAGATATAAAAAGAAAATGATCCAACCTCAGGCGCCAGATAACAGAGTCTTCTTCCACCCGTGTCAAAGAAAAAAGAGAAATCGGATGGGTCATCATACGGAATGTAAGTGGGTTTGAAAGATGCAAAGTCAGCAAGGTAAAGCCAATTTGAGGACGTAATTAGCACATTTTCACACTTGATATCACCTTCAAAAAAAGAATGCAAATTTACAAAACTAACATCAATGTAATGTCAATCAACACATGATAAGAGAAAATACAATCAGAAACTAATAGATCCTTCTCCACTACATTCTCTCTTTTCTAATTGCGTATGTCTTTAAAAGCTTAAGTTTCAATCAAAGCAAGACTTACCATGACACACTCCCTTCTCGTGGCTCTGTTTTACAGCTAAAAGCAACTGCGTATAACCCCAAACCGAAAAAGAAAAAATAGTCAACAACAATATAAAACATTAATATATATATATATATATATATATATATATATGGGTCAAAAACAATACAAAACATTAATATGCAAAAAAATAAAAAACAAAAATTAAGTGGACAAGTGACGAAGACCTGAAAAGCCAACCATTTCTTCTCAACGAAACTAAGAAAAGGTCGAGTGCTTAGTCGATCATGCAAATTATGGAAGAAATATTGCCTCAAAAGATAAGCTGCTTTATCTGTTTCTTGCCAAAACTGCAAAATCACAGACACTGCCACATGAGTAATTTAAAGTAGATCCAAAAGAAGATCTAAAAAAAGTAAAAATAAATTTCAGAACATCATCAAGCCTTTTAAGTAACCAAATCAATGTTGTCAAATCACTGGTAACGGAATGTTAAAATTTCGCTACCCAATAGTACTATAGTGTCATGATAGCAACTATTTGACAACATTTTGTAGTAAAAAGCGGATTGCGGAACAATAGCGGTTTGTTCAAATTCCGCTACGCTATAGTGGGATAGCGCCGATATAGCTGCTATTCAACAACGCTGAACCAAATATAGTAATCGGAAATTCCCTCAAACTACATACAACATTAAAATCAAATGGGCTTAAAGTTCAGTTAGGAAACACAGCACAGCCACAATGCCAACTTAAAAATCAAAATCAAAACAGGAAAAACAACAGCAGAATATCCACAAGTCTTTTCAGTAACAAAACACAGTATTCGAAAATTCCCTCAAACTACAAAACAGTGCCTCATTCAAAACTTAAGCCATTAAAATCAAATTAACTCAGCAATAAGTGTGGAAACAGAGTGCAACCACAATTTCAACTAAAAAATCTAAACAACTAAAAAATAGCAGAGTATCAACAAGTCCTTTCAGTACCAAACACAGTAATCATAATTATCTTAAACCATTGTTGTCAATAGTGGCCACGCCGGCCGCTATAGCGGAGCGGAAAAATCAGGACCACCGCACCAGGTCGCGTCGGCGCGTCTCAGGCCGCGTCGGCGCGTGTCAGAAGTGAAAAGTGGCCAAAGCGGACCTATAAATAGTAAAACAATAACTTGTACTGGTTGTATATAATTGGTATTAGCCATTTTCGATTTTGCTATCCCTTTTATTTCATATTATGAATACTTCATGAAATTTTGAGTAATGTTTAAGGTATTTTAGTATTTCTTTTTGAATAGTATGGTATCTATTATTAAATTTATTAGTGGCCGCGCCGTGCCGCATTTCCGCATTGACAACAGAGTCTTAAACAATGACATCTCATTCAAATTTTAATCTATTAGTATAAAAATTGACTCAGCAATCAGTTAGGAAATAGCACAACCACAATTTCTACACTAAAATCAAAACAAGTAAGAAATAGCAAAATATCAAGAAATCTTTTCAGTAACCATGCATAGTGATTAAAATTCCCTCAGACTACAAACAAAGTCTCATTCAAATTTCAAGCCGTTAAAATCAAATTTACTCAGCATTCAGCAAGTAAACACATCAAAATCAGAATTTCAATTCAAAAATTAAAAACAATTGGTTCCACTTTTGGAGGAACCAAAATTGATTCTAGAGATTTAGAATCGATTTTGACATGTTTGGTTTCTCTCGAGCATAATTGATTTTGCCTCCATAATTGATTCTAACTTGAAGCTAGAAATTTGAGTTTTTTATTCTAGAATTGATTACACTCAAGTTTAGTATTTATTTCACTTTTACATGAATGCATCAAACATAAACCAATTTACCTTCAGCTAACTTTTAAACAGAATCAATTTTATAGATTCACTCAATCAACTTTTGTCACACAGAACCAAACACACGCTAAAAGAGCAAAATATCAACAAGTCCATTAAGTGACCAAAAACAATAAAATCCTAATTAGTTCAAACTACAAAGTAACTTCTTAAAATCCTAATCAACTCAAACCTCAAAATAACTTCTCATTCAAATTTTTATCCAAAATCAAAATCAAATTAACTAAACAACAATCAAACATTATCCCACTAAGTGAGGTTGGTTACATGGATCAAATGACGCCATAATGTTCAATCATGTACCATATTTCTATCCAACTCATTAATCTCTAGGCTTTTCTTAATAGTTTCTCTTATAGTTTTCCAAGGTCTTCCTCTGCCTCTAGTGATTTGACTACCCTCCATCTAGCTTACTCCTTACTACAAAATCTATAGGTCTTCCTTCTACATGCCCAAACCACCTAAGCTTAGTTTCCACCATCAACACTAAGCATATATTAACACACCGCAACCACAATTTTCAGCAAGAAAAATCAAAATCCAAAATTTCAACTCAACAATCAAAATCAAAACAGCAAAATATCAACAACTACGTTTAGTAACCAAAAACACTAAAATTCTAATCAGCACAAACTACAAAATAACGTCTCATTCAAACTTCAATCCAGAATCAAATTAACTCAACAGTAATCATATATAACACACCGCAACCACAAATTTTACCTAAAAAATCAAAATCCAAAATAAAAATAGGTGAACCTTGAAAACTATAAGAGAAGCTGTTTTTCGTAGCTTCTCGGAAAATAATTTTATATTAAAACAATTATTTCATTTAGGTAGACAAACACAAAACAGCTTTTGCTTTTCATAAAAACCTCTACATTATGTACCAAAAGGACCGTAAATTATTGAGCAACAAAATCACTTTTTCTATGAATCTTATCCCAACTCTCTCTCTCTCTAATGTAGTCACTTCTAATCCTACCCCATCCAGTCTTACCACACATCGAACACAACATATTCATCTCTGCTACGCTTAATTTATTTTCGTGTAGTTTCTTTACAACATCGCGGTCCGATAAAGTTTTCTCTTCAACTTGAGTGGTACTCTACATAATCAATTCACTCAAAATCACAGAGCTAAACACAGTAAAAAACCAAAATATCAACAACTCCATTAAGTAACTAAAATCAATAAAATCCTAATTAGCTCAACTCAAACTAAATACTTCTCAAAATTCTAATTAGCCAAAACTATAACATAACTTATAATTCAAATTTCAATCCAAAATCAAAATCAAATTAACTCAAAAATAAGCTAAAATCAAAATCCAAAATAGAAGAAAGGGAAATTCGAACCTGAAAAGGCCAAACATGAGGATGATCAATACTACTAAAAATCTCCTTAATCATCGAAATCCTTCTTTCATACTCCGAAAGATTAATAGAATCACCGCGTTTGAAATAAACCTTAACAAGAACCAATCCTTCATCATGCTTACACTGAATCGATTTGAAGAATCTACCGCGTCCAAGAACTTCTTTCAGAACTAAATTATACGTTGATGGTAACTCGTGTAGGTAATACTCCGACGCTGATACTTGCGTCGTTCGGGCGATTTTGTTCCCCATCGCTGGATTATTTGCAGAATCGCTTTTTTGTGATGTTTTTGAACGTGTGCATTTGAAATATGTTTGGGAATCAGTTAGAAACGTGATTCTTCGTTTCAAAATCGATTATTGCTTAAGCTAGCTTTTGCGTTTGCTAAGTTCATTTTGGTACTTTACAGATTTACCCTCATGTTCATGTGCTGCGGTTTTTTTTGCACTAAAATACTTATGGATCACTCATCTAAGCGAAAATTAAACTAACGACTTTGAATCAACTTGTTACCAAAAGAGGGTTGTTATGTACAGCTGAAAATAGACATTCTTATAGGACATGGTGTCATACTCACATTTTCTCTACGCACGCATCCAAGATGCATACAAAAATTTAGTGTTATCAAAATATAGCTTTGAAGTCCCTTATTATTATATTAATCTAAAAATTGTATGGGTTACATAAGTTTTTCATTACATGAAATTATCGAATTTTAGTTTTCGCTCCAACAAGAAAGATCCAATATTTTTATCCCTAGTTAATTCTCTGAAAGGTTTTCATCTTTTAAGTTAGGTCAACTAAATTGACGAAATCTCATTTGAGAGTTTCATGTGAATGTTTTAAGTGTTATGGACGCCACCTAAGCATGTCACATCATCTCTAAATAAACTTAATAAAAAATTAATAATAATCAGCTTTTCTTTTTTAATATAAAAAAAAATCATAAACTTAAAAAATCAAATTTTAGGGTTAATAAAAAAAACCTTAAATCAGTTTCATTCGAACCTTTCTTCTTCCTTCTTTCAAAACCTCGTTCTTATATTCTACTTTCATCATTTGTCAGAGCCTTAAACTCGATTTCATTTCTTCCTTTAGATTGATTTTGTTTTGCAATTCATTGTTCCTCTTTAATCCTCCTCCATCGCAAATCCAGTCTGCTACACATACAACTCGATGAGTTCAAACTCCATAAATCGCGATGCACATTCACGAGGAACAAGTTCACGTGCTTCGTCTTCTTCGCCTCCAAAGCCTCGTTCCGGAATTCCACTGTAGAGCTCGAACTATTATGCATTTATGTAACAAACATCCCAACAAAGGAAGATTTTTTTTAGAGATGTTTGATAGAGAAATACTTACATGAAAACAAACCTAAGAGCTAATTTTTAGGAACAACCAATTAAAACGCTACAACGCATTAAAAATTAAAAAATATATTAAATTAAAAAGTACAAACCGTTTCTTTTCTCTCTCTTCAATCAACCACTATTTTTTTCTTCCTACTATTGACACCAGATCATCATCTTTTTCCCATTTCTTATTGAAGCTATCCTTAAATCAAATTGAAAAATAATATTTCACTTCATACTAAACCATTCTCATCTATATGTGCACCTAAGTAGTAAATATTGTGTCTGAATATGATTTTTTTATAGTAAATGAGATTTTTTTTAGCACACAATACTTTCTATATGACACACTTCACATTCCACATGCATTATTCTACTGTTATAATTAACTTTAACATTGTTATGATTACAATACATCGGTTTTAATTTTTCATACTTAAAGACAAGATTGATTTGTCGTGGAAGCAAATGAGTGCTACGGTTCTGTGAAAGATAGATTGGGTCTGTTAATAGACCACCATCTGCAGAAAAAACTGTTGACGGAAAATTGAGAAATTGAAACGCTTTCCACTTTTTAATTTAATATTTTTAAAAATATATATATTAATGTGTTGTAGTGTTTTAAATGGTTGTTACTAAAAATTAACTTTTAGTTGCGTTTTCATGTAAGTATTTTTCTGATTGATATTGATGGTATGTGTTGTTTCAAGTTGGATACATGTTGCATATGTAATTTTCCTAAAGAATTTTTCACGGCACATGCAATTTTGTCGATGGATTGGTGAATCCAAACAAGACAACAACAATTGGGGAAACATTAAGATTGTTGAAACTCTAAATAATGCCTTTGAGATGTTGGAAGACATTAAAAGGAAGAATAACAAGACTCAAAAGAAACTCAATACAAAGAGATTTTATGAAAAGATCAAGTTATCATGTCTCATTGCATCAATAATGTTGAATGTTTACTTTGAAATGAAATTGAAATGAAAACTTTGTATAATAAAATTGTATTTGAAAGAAAAAGTAAGAATGTTGTTTTTTTTTTACAACGGATGTTGTTTTTTTGTTTAAAAGGAAATGTGTTTCATATTTTAATTATCATATTTGTTTGTTCTTTTTTGTAGGTCGTGCAAGAAGAGTGAGTGAGCATTAGTCGAAAGCACCACTTTGAAAAAGTTCATGACTATTATCTGCTTTGAGTTATAGGTACGGGATCAAAGATATTTTTAAAAATTAATTTACTACACACACACCATCAAATACTTCGAGTTATACTGCTACGAAAAATATTTTGAGTTATAGTTTAACACAATATCTTTAAATATAACATCTTATTAAATTTCAAATAATGTTACAGTTAGATATACCATCAAACAAGATAAAAAATACTCCATTAAAATATTTTATTGCATGCACTGATCTGGATCTCAAGATCTATTTATTCGTTTCATTTTCATAAACTATTTCTTCCATATTTGTAGATTTATTTTTCTATATTTTTCTGTAGGTACTTTGATACACTTGTGTTTGCGAATTTCCGCAAACCAATACGTATGAATTAGTTTGCGTGAAACAATTTGCGATTCTCCAGAGGGTAATTACGTTTCACATTTCAGTTCGAAAATGTCATAACACATAAGTTTATTTGAAATAAAAGAGAGAGGTATGGTGGATTTTGTTAAACTAAAAATGACACAATGACATGAGTTATTAATGAAGGGAAAACTTCTACCCTAATTGGCACACTTGAATTGGAAATACCAACCAACATAGTTGGTTGGAGAATAATTTCAATTGTTATAGATGCGTTTCAGTTATTGTGAACTTTGAAATGCTCCATACTTGAATTATATTGAAATAGTATGTCATGACATCTGAACAGTAAAAAGGTTTGTAGTAACAAACAAATGAATCGTTAAAGGTTGTGCACTAAACAAGATTGATAGTTATATAATATGAAAAATGAAACTGAAGTATGACATTATCCAACAAAATTAAGATTATAATGAATTAGAGTACGAGATTAGAAAGAATTTAAGTCTGCCATTACCAAGTTTGCCATTACCAAGTTTTCATTTATGTAATATAATGTTGCAATGTTAAAATACTTTAAAATTGTTTTGCACAATATAATTTCACTTTATAGTAAGAATCATTAAACTAAATCTTGGTAGTAAAAATTAGTATAACTTAAACTATATCAATGGCATTGAAGTGAGAATCACTAACTATTGAAAATAATTAAAGGTAAAAAATTAAATGATAGTGTGTTAAAAAGAAAAAGTAAACATTGTATTTTTTTTATTTACAAAAAATGTGTTCAAAATTTTAATTATCTTATTTATTTTATTTAGTTTGGAAGGATTATTAACGAAATACGAGTGAACGTCATTCAAAGTATCAAATAAAAAAATCTGAGATCACCAACTTGATAATATTATATATATTATTTGAAACGTTATATATATTATTTTTCAAACATACAAAACATTTAGGTTATACATCAAACAAATGAATATAGAAACGAATATGTTAATCAACATGATAATTTTTTATTTAAACAAATGTGTTTCAAATTTTAATCATCCTTTAGACTATGAAAGAAATATGAGTGAACGTCATTAAAACCATCAAATAAATAAAACTAAAATTACCAACTTGTTTATATATACATATATATTGTTGAAATGTTGTTTGTATTACTTTTCTAACAAACAAAACATTAAGGTTATGCCTTAAGTAATTCACTAATTCAGAATCATTTGTGTTCAATGTCCACCAGCATAATCAACAACTAAATCAACTGCCTAAGATATAAGTGTTAAATGATACCAGTCTATTAATACCTCAAAACTCAAAAACTAAACACTAATTCACTTGTAATCGAAATAAGGCAAAATGGGCATCAAAACTCAAATAACCTTCACCCCAATAATCACTCATTTATTCAAGTAACAAATAATCGAAATTCAAACAATCAGACACCAACCAAAGAACATTTAATTTAAAGACACCGTAATCAAACAACTAATAATCATAACAATTCAAGTTTAAACTTACATTAATTATAACAATGGAAAAACCTGATTTTGAATCTGCATTGTATTCAACTTCAATAAAAGTGAGATGGTTCTAAAAAATAATGGAATCTGTGGTATTTAACTCTCTATTAAGAATAGAATAGCCTTAAACGCCTTAGACCAGAATCCAGTAAGCACAAAATTTGTTCCTTGCGCTTAGCACAATTCTTGCTTATTTAGGAAAAAATAAATAAAATAAGAAAACTCGTAATTTAAAAATTTAACTAGCAATAAAATAAACATTTGAATTCTTTCCAAAAAAAAAACTTGATATGATACCTTATTATATTCCTGTTGGTTTTGCAGCATCATTATTTCAAAACTCTTTCCCTCTTCAGAAACTTTCATCACACTTTCAAAAACCCTTCCTTCCTTTTTCAGTGTTCGGAGGTAAATCGTTCTGAGTCAATGCGTTAGCTTTAAACTTACACTAATTATACCAATTCTAGTTTAAACTTACACTAATCATAACAATTCTATTTTAAACTTACACTAATTATACCAATTCTAGTTTAAACTTACACTAATCATAACAATAAATTTAATCGACAAAATAAGAGCAGCAACAACAACATTCTGATATATCAATCCTCAACTTCATCCTCTGTGTCATCATCATCACCTTGTAGGTGCTTAAGAGAATCAATCTACAACTTCTTCAATGTATCTCCAATCTGGTCTCCATTTCTTAACTTTTTTTATCAGATGTGGAGTTGAACCAATTGAAATTATTTTGCAGGAGTTAAGTTTTACTTCAAATGAATCGTCGTCCTCCTCATCGCTCTCTTTAGAAACAATGTCGGAAATTTCTTTTTTTAAGTTTATATGTGTTGATTATGTTGATATTAAATCTCCGTCGCGAAAGTTAAAACGTTTTGAAATGTGATCATCGTAAAAAAAGTCATTTTTAGTGAAATCAAATATGATCGAAAATCCTAGTTTTGAATTTGACTCATATACAACTTCAATAGAAGTGAGGCGATTCTTTAAAATATCAGAATCTGTTTTATTCAACTGGTTACCAAGGTTTGGATCACCCTTAAACCAGAATCCATATAAGCACGTAATTTGTTCTTTGCGATTATGGCAATGAATAGTTGGTTTGTCAACAAAACTCTGACCTATCCTTGCACATGTGCAATCTTCTCTCTTGGAGAGTCTAAAATAATAATAATTATCACAATTAAATTACATAAAAATGATAAAACAATCACACAACCGTACACAAACAAGAAGCTTAAGTTTGTTTTATTTAATATGGGTCTTAGAGTTCAATAAAGCAAGGATTTGTAAGGAGCTTTAATGAGACAGATAAATAACATAAGAAAATTGTCATAATTTGAATTTTTATTTCTAAATAATAACCAGGAATAAAATAAACACTTGAATCATTCCAAAAAAAACACTTGAATACGATAACTTATCATATTTTTGTTGGTTTCGCCGCATCTCAACTTCAAACCCCCTTCCCCCTTCAAAAGTTTTCATCACTCTTTCAAAAGTCCTTCTTCTTCTTCAAAAGGTCTAGTTTTCGAAGACGAATCAATCTAAGCAACCGTCTTTCCTTTACCATCTGTCATCTGCAGAACGATTTTTCTTTCGTAAAACAACTGATACCATTGAATCCAATTGATGGATTAAATCACCACACTATCAAATTCTTAACTAAAAATTAACAATTATGCGATGATGATAAAAACATATCCTAAAAACGATCCACCAATCAAATTTGTGAAAAAAGTTAAAAAAACTCACAACAGTTTACCAAGGAATCTTTTTTATGATTTCACTATAGTCATCACTAATATGTTTCCTTTTCTCTATATACTTTTGTTCTAAGTCCAAAAGGAAAATCATTTCCTCTTCAATATCGTACAAACATAACATTAAAAATAACAAGTCTCAACATATCATATTCAATCAATGGAAGCAAGTACAATTACAGATGATTTATAAGATTGAAACATACACATAATAATTTGTTTGAAAATGTCTAAGTCCTCAAGTATTTTTTAGCGAAAGCATTCCAGTTAATTAAATTGGCTAACGATTCTTTTTATCATTAACAAATATAATAAATAACCAACTTATATCTAGTTTTGTTTTAACAACATATATCTATTGTCGTTTGTTACACTGAAAATCAATAAACAACTAATGAATATGAATACCTTTTTGATGTCTTGTTGGGTTTTAAAGATATCATCAATTGTCTCCTTGATAATTTCGGATTTGGAATTGGATTACAATTTGAAGAGAGAGCAAACCGACGATCTTCTTATTTGCCCTTAGGTCATATTTCTTCGGCTTTTTGTTGGAGGATTTATTCTTTCTCGTCAGAGTGTAACAATGAGAAATATGAGTTAAGTAATTAAATAGTTAATTAAATAAAGATGAAATATTTGGGTAAAATGAAGGTGAGACATTGAGTTAAAAATTATGTTAGATGATTATGGTTTTGTTATTATACGTACAATCATGTGTAAGATAAAGTATGTTATTATACATATAATAATAAGTTATATAAATTATTTATTTCTATAGACAAAAAATATTAATAAATATACTTTTCCTTCCTTTATTTTGTGTTTTTTTCTTCTTCAAATAATAGTTTTTAAAGTATTTATATTTAATAATAAAAAAATGAATTTTTGAAATAAATGATGGTGTGGTATGTAAATGATAATAAATGTTAAATGTATTATAAGATGACTGTCTAATTGTTTCTTCTTTTGTAAAGAACATCTAATCGAATTTAAATGTAAACTTATGAATATATTATTATTATGTTATATATGTTAACGAGTAAATATACAACATCATTCAGTGAAATAATTATCAAATCAAGATTGAAATCGTTATAATTTAGATTAAATCAATATGTATCATAATGAATTATAATTCATTCAATGAATCCAGAGAATGAATCATGATTCAATTTGATTATGATATTCATGTCCAAAATACAATGAATCGATTGAATTTATTTTTCATCGAATTGGTGTTTGCTCGCATGTAAAATAAAATAATAATAACTATATTTGACACAGTTTTTTAAGAAGCAAAAGAAATTTTTTATTAGATAAGAATAAACACACTATATGTAATTATGTATAACAACACACCGTATGTGAGAATAATTACAAATAAGATCAATTTTGTGTATGTGCAGCAAGATTCGATGAACGTGATCTTAATAATGAGGTTATGAAAATAAAAACAATGTCTTAAGTATAAGACAATTAAATAATAATAATAATAATAAAACACTTTTTAAAGACACATTTGAAAACTCTAAAAATACATTATTGTGTTTCCCATTTGAAAGTGAACTACCACATTTTCTTTCATACAGCGAGTCCTCCTTTTTGTGACTTAAAAACTTTTGATTTAAGACAAAACATATTTTTCAAAACGTTATTCATAATTGTCTATATCTCATATGCTTTGAAACATAAATCATAACATTTGCATATGTTAATGTTGTATTATATTCAACTTAGAATGTCCTGAAAACATAAAACACGTAATTACCACACATGGTAACGACAAGATCGAACAAACTTAGAATTTCTTTTGATTTCAAATCAAATTTACCAACATACAAAATAAAATATTGGGTTTAATCGTGTAAATATTGGTCCATAATAACTACGATACTAATCAATTATTTTCCATAATTTTGTAATGTCACTTTCAATTATTAATGTAAGTTAAACTATTTTAAAGACTTGGTTCGGTGAATATGCTTAAGGAAAATGTTTAAAAGAATGGCTCTTTTAAAATAGTTTGAAGGTTGATAATGTTATTAGTTTGAAGCAATATTTCTTTTATGTTAGTTAATAATGATGACTAATTTTTATGTTCTTGATATTATTTAAAATTTATATAGAATCTGACTCTTTTTTAACAATTGGATTTATATATCATAATGTCATTTTAATATTTGAATAGGGTCTCCAATTTGACTGGGACAACTCAAATTATAAACAAATGCATGCACAATGTATAAGGTAACGATAGAAACATGCATAATGTATCAAAAATAAAAGATTTCTCCAAAACCAGAGGACTTTAAGCATCAAAAGAAATTGTATCATTCATTCTTAAGTAACCACCATTAAAATATTAGACGATAGAGACCACGATAAAGGTTATAAAGTAAAATGAATGGTATATAAAACATAGAAAAATAAGTATCACTTTTAATCAAAAGTTGACTTGCATTGTTTAAATAATAAAAAGTTAACTTTATATGGGTCAAAAACATGTTTAATCCTTAAAAAAAGCCAAATAGTATGCATAACCAAAAATTAAGTAGACTTATGCCAAGAAGTTATCTATTCTGAACTGTTAGGTTGATAATTATTTTGTTATGCAAGATTGCATTTTATTATCGTTAAGACGATATTTCGTAAGTTGTGATTTATGACTAATACTCTATACATTTGCATGAATGTTTATGTGGTAAATATTATGTAATGGATTTTTATGCAGTAGATATTTTGCATGAGTGTTAATTTGATGGAAATTTATATGGTAGATATTTTGTGACTCGTGTCATATATATTTTTTTATGTATGTGAAAAAATAGAGTAACTTTATGATACATCTCAAATCATTTTCTGAAAGTGATGAGATTGAAATATGAGTGAGATTGACCCATTAATATTTAAGACAAACTCAATTTTGTTAGTCCATGTTGCAACCTGGTCGGTCATATTGAACATATTTATGCATGTTGGCCGGCTGCACCAAACCATTTGACAGTTGTGTTTTGTTTTATGACAAGTTTTTTAGAGTCTTTTTTAGAACATCATGTTAAAAATGGACAAAATAAAAATACATAGGGTTAATTAAGTTTTTGGTCCCTATAAATATCTGCAGTTTTGTTTTTAATCCCTATAAAAACAAATCACACTTTTAAGCATAATTAAACAAATTTTAATTTAACAGGGATTAAAACTACGCGCTGAAATTTTTTATAGGGACCAAAACCTGTCAATTTTTTTTATGAGGATTAAAAGCGAAATTCAGTATATTTGTAGGGACTAAAAACTTAATTAACCCAAATATATAAAGAAACATAAAATTGAACATTATATATATATATGGGTTTTGCTAGAAGACACCTAGCAAGCCACAGCTCAAGGCGTGATATCCACTTTTTAGTTATAATTTTGCTAAAAGACACCTTCATAAAAATTAGTTGGTGTCTTTTAACA
>Ga0315915_1002467_pt1 | contig 23329 bp, 11 predicted proteins | sample MpolbnodulesMG_FD_207738 | JGI IMG/M metagenome (GOLD analysis project Ga0315915, IMG submission 207738) | Medicago polymorpha root nodule microbial communities from Los Angeles, California, United States - branched nodules | ecosystem: Host-associated > Plants > Roots > Nodule | place: USA...
TAATCTCTGAGAGATTTAGCTACTCATAATTGAGTTTACAAATAGCATAATCAATGAATTAATTAAAACATACATGAACTGAGTAAAGGATGATGAAATCGCCCTTCGAGCAGTCTTCAGGTCTCAAAATCGCACTTTAGCTCTCCAAAAATCGTAACCCCCGTGTTTGGAACTGACTTCAGCTTAAATAGGCAATTCTGGACGCGCCTAAAATCGCACCACAGTTCATAAAATCGCACCACGATTTTGCAAAATCGTGCCACGCCACCAGAAATCGTACCACGATTTCAGTGGTTCAAATAACATGCTTCTCTGGTGATAAAATCGCGTCACGGTAGTGAAAATCGTGACACGATTTGTTGCCTTCAGTTCTTCTGATTTTCTTGCTTTTAACACCCCTAGTCACCTCATGTTGCCTCAGAACTCTATCAAAATGTCAAAATAAGTCCTAGAAATTACGTAATGACAACATGTCATCAGGAGCCTTTGAGATGAAACTGATTTCTGAAAGTTGAGATTGATCTCTAAAACTGTTGAAGCTTTCCTTTGTACTTTGTTGCTTGCTACGTGAGACATGAGCTTTGTACAACTCATTTCCTTTTCATTCCTGCTGTAGCCTTCAATCTTGAGCCCAAAGAAAGGGCTTTTCTTGTACTAGGTTGCTTTCTTGTCATGTTGTGAGGTGACCATAAAGTGTATATCCAAAGGATCATAGTGTTGTATTTGTCTTACATTTTTGATGTGTTGTCGATTTTCTAGTGGTCCTTCTCATGCCAACCTTTTTGCACATGATATTAAATATGTTCTTTTTGTTCATATGTACATTTGTAGTAAGCTTCCAATAATATTTCCTTGTCATGATATAACTTTATACTTGAAATATTTATTGCTTCGTTAAATGTGACATTCTTCATATTTCCATTGCCCTGTACGTGTTTGGCTTGGTTTGAACTTAAGTCCATATTTGAGACGAATGATTGAAATCAATCTCTCACAAATAACTTGGTGCTTTCTTTAGTAATCATATAATGCTTTTATACCTTTAGCTTAAAAGAAACACTCAAGAACACATGTTATATACAATTAAAATCAAAATTAATAAAGTTTAATTTAATTGGTTTGTTATCTTTAAAACTAAAATAGAGATTTAGATTTTATATCAACAGGATTGTATTAATATTCTCCTTTTAATTCAATTATCATTATCATTTGACATCGTTTGTCTTTTAACTTTTGTAATTTTCTTTTTTGCTTTGGGTAGTTTGAAACCAATTGTATGTTGATATACTGACTTGAAAAATAACGATGATATCCACATGTGCGTACGCGCATGGGTACTAGACTAGTATTAATAAAGCCTCACTACTTAAGAAATAACATACATACATAGGGCTAAACACTAGCCTAGATAAATCTTGGTAACACAAATCAAAAGTTGCAACAAAAAATTGGCAAAAACATACAATATAGAATTCAATACGAGGGAATTGCTACCACACTTTAGACATGCATAGAACTTGGTCAGTTTTAATTTTTTATTTTTTTGCTCCAATGAAGCCTGTGAGAAATTCCATGCCATGCCTCATACTAGAAATCAAGTCTTCCCTGAAAAATGTCTAAAGATCCATTGTGATGTCACTGTAGATTGTAAAATTTGTAGAAGAGTATTAGTAATGAATAAGGATGCAGATGAATAAAACGGTAATTTACCTATATATCCTACATCCACATATGATAATTTAATTTATAAATGATAAATGGATACCTACCCAAATTGGAGCTACCCCACTTAATAAGATGTACAAAATAACCACGACACTCAAAACATCAACTTTAGGTCCATAATGCTTGCTCAAGACCTTTTGTGCAACATGGCATCGGTTTCTAACAACACCACTAAAGGTCATCATCCATTTGTTAAATATACACATTATAGAATTGTTTTTGGAAAACATTAGAAATATCAAATATTAGCAGTTAAGGAAAGGAACTATCCCTTTCTACAATGCCATGAATAAACTAAAGAAATCCAAAACTAAAATCAGTTAAGAGTTAACTCAATTTTGATTTTAATAAGCATAAACTTCGATCAACCAACTCAAACATGCCTGCAATTGAATCAATGATCAACCAACTAAAACTTCTACTATAGGGTTTACTCCAAATAAACTATCTACAAAAGAGAGAATGCAAAAATTATGAACTTCATATAAATTAGGGTAAAATAAAAATTTTGGCCCCTATAAATTTTTAAATTTTCACTTTTAGTCCCTCTAATTTTTTTTTTAATTTTTAGTCGTTCAAAATTTTATGTCATCACTTTTGACGTCTGCTTTTAAGTCAGGTCATGTTTAACCTTCATATTTTTGAATGAGTTTTTTATGAATGTTTAGAATATTATAAAATGTCTTTAAAAAATAATTAGAATGTTTTAAATAGACATAAACTAAATATGAATCTTTAAGCGTCAAAAACATAAAAGAGAGAATTCTATAATGTAATAAACATGAGTGCAAAAAAAAAAAAAATCAAAATTTTGAATGATACACATACAAGTTGTCTTAAAAGCAAGGATCAAAAGTGGTGACGAAAAATATTTGGATGACAAAAATTAAAGAAAAACTTAAAAAGGAATAAAAGAGAAATTAAAAAAAATTATAGAGCCCGAAAACCTAGCTCAAAAGATCTTCTTCCATATAGGTTCCTCCTCCACCAATAATCTCCATCTCCATTTTGAAAGTAGAGTTTAGTTAGAAGAATTTTTAGATCCTTAACCTCAAGCCCTCCCTTAGATTTAGGAAGGTAAACATCCTCACATTTTTCCCATAAATTTTCTTTTTAGCCGTCGCCCCCCCCAAAAAAAAATTATGTTGAATTTTCACTATTTCTTTTCAAACACAAGATGACATTTTGAGAAAAGACATAAAGAAAATAGGGAGGTCTTCCAAAACCAAATTAATGAGGACAACTTTACCACAAGACTTTCAACCCTATTCTTCCAAGGATTGAGTCGTGAATTAAGAGCTTCCACTACTGATTTCCACGTAGCCTCTTTTTATGAATGGAACCGACCAATAGAACATGATAAACAAAATGAACCTTCACAAGCTTACAATGTAATAAACCTTTTATCACCTCCATGAAGTTTACATCCATGTTTATCCTATACAAGTTACTATTAGTAGAGTTTACTTTTAACCCAAATAATAATTCAAACAAACAAAGAATTGCCTTCATGGACTTCAAATTCTTTACACATGCCTCTCATACGTGTAAGTCATCTCTGCGTATTGTAATTGTGAGACAACCACATCCGAAGTTACAACTTGTAAGCCTTTGAAACCTAACTCCACTTCCCTTACCGGTAGCAACCCCTACCACTATGCCACCCATAGGAACAAAAAAGGAGCCAAATGATCTCATTGTTTAAGTCTTCTACTAATTGCAACCTCTTTTGTTGGGTTTCCATTGATCAAAACTAAAAAAAACACATGAAAACAAATAAGCTTGCATCCAACCCATGAAAACCAAATTTCCTTAGCATATAATCCAAAAACAACCAACTTAACTAAGTCATAGGCCTTTTTGAAATCTACTTTGAAGATGAGACATTCCTTCTAGGTTCTCCTCACTAGGTCCACCAATTCATTTACCACCACCACCCCATCCATAAAAAGTCTACCTTTAATGAATGTCGGTTGGTTTGTTGAGATAAGTGAATCCATCGCCAACCCATGTCTATTGGCTAAGACCTTGACCACTAACTTGTAAAGACTACCCAATAGAAGAGTATTAGATAATGAAATCAAATCATTGAAAGATATTATTATTTTTTATAACCTAATCCTACTATAAATAAGCAAACAAAAACGAAAAATAGATTGTATTTTGGCTTTGCAAGCAAGCAACCTTCTAGGTTTCCTTCCACCAATTCAAGGAGACAATTTTCATACGAGGTTTGATTCTTTGCAGAAAAAGTACCTTTACTTCTTTATTCTCTTTACCTTAACATCTATATTCCTATATGTATTTTGGTTTTTAAATTCTGCAATCCATGTTGGTTTCTTTCAGTTTTTTGCTTCCTTTTAGTGCATAAGGAATCTTATTTTAAATTCTAAAATCCCTGTTGCAGAATCAGTCACAAAGGAGTGTCTGAGTTTTTTATGTCATTGTTGGAAACATATTGGTTAACCAATTTGTGGTACTAGTGATTGAAAATATGGCTAGATAGTTTGATTTAGAATCTTGGAACTATTAGACTATTAGATAAGTGAATATATCGTCGTAATAAAGTGTATTGTATTTGTAGGGACTTGTAAATCTTAAGGTAATTTGTGTTTCGAAAGTGTTTAGTTAGAATATGCTTTTTCTCTTCAAGGTTGATGATTTGTTTTAGTTATGAAAATATGCAATTAATTAAAATGTCTTAGAGTCATGCACTTTATCATTACAATGAACAATCCCTAATTCCTAATCTTTTCTACGTCATAAAAAAATCATTGCTTAAGGATGAGGTAGCTCTTAAAAATATATTTTGTTCTCTTGCAAGAACAATGGGTGTACTATACCAACATATATCCTTATTATTATGGTTTCTATGTTGGTAATACCGATTACACCATATTATCCATTACATCCCAAAAACCTTTAGGCTATTCTCATGTTTCAAGACCTTTGTCTAGTCTTATATTTCTAAAAACCTCTCTATCTTTCAACAAAGTAATTGCCTAAGATTGCAAATTATAATAATCATTTAACTTTTTAGAAATCAACTTCAACTTTCTTTACTTCATCGATACCAAAAGTTTGAATTGATTATAACCACATGACTCTATGATATTCTTATTCTTATATCAATCTCTTGATTAGTCAAGCTCAAACGATTAGTCTTGATTAGGGTTATGAGTTTTCACATCAAAAGAAAAGAAACGAAGAGGATCATGGAAAGTTTTTCATATGACTACTTGTCATTATACCAAGACAAGAGAAAACTACTCACTCATTATAGTGATGAACTTTGGCAAATAAGAATAAAGACAAAAAAAAATAACAATGCTTTTATTGAAAATAAGAAGAAGATACAAGAGTTTTTTATTTTATGGTGTAAAGTTGTGAGAAATCATGCTAAGGTTTGGCCTCTTTATAGCCTAATAAATATGATTTCGTGCACCATTCAAATTACAAGGTTTTTACAATAGTATTTACAAGTGATTATCTGAATTCTACAAAATAAAATCCACAAAATTAAAGTTCATATGTTGCTACAATCCTGACCCCTGGTTAATAGAAATCACAACAACTTTTGTCATCTGGACCGTCAATATATTTCTAAAGGCCTGAAAGCCCTCTAGAAAGGCTTAGGCGCATCTTTCCAGAGGCACGATCTTAATTAGCTTCTAGAAGCATCTAGAGCTTGGTAAAATGACTTAATGTCCTGCTAGCTTGAGGCTTAAGTCATGCGAAAACAAGTCCGCAAAGGGCTATAAATATTGTTGGATATTTGTGTATTGACTTCATTATTGCTAAAACAAATATTCATGTACGATGTTGGATATGATGTTCCAACATCTTGGCACGGTTCAGTGTGCCTTGTTTTTGTGCCTTGGTATACGCGCATTTTATCTTATGAAGGAATCCACACCTTATTTCTTGATGGCCAAGTTGCGTGTTTTTTGTACAGAATCGGATGGTTTATTATTTCCTAAAGTTGTGTCAACAATTTAGGAAACTTTGGATGTGTTTGGATTGTTCCTAAAGATGTTCCGACATTTTAGGAGTTTCTTTATTTGTACCTGATTCTTGTGTAGCGGGTCACCACTTGGATCTGATTTGTTCTGAAGCCCAACAAGACTATTTAGCCTGTATTGCTTCAGTATATATACAAGACTGCAAGACCTAATTATTCATTCAAGCCGTCATTGAAGATTGGAGCTTTTTAGGGTTTTGAGTCACTATTATTTGTGAGCCTTTCTTGTATCACCTTGATACATGTTAAAGATTGTGTTTTACTGAGTTGTAAGTTGTGTACTACTCCAAAGTTGTGAAGCACGGAGGTAGTTTATGTTTGAAGGTAATTTCATCTTATTGAGTTGTAATTTGATAATCACAGGGGTTGTGATTGATTGAGTGGAAGTGAGTTGGGATCTCAGAACTAGGAGTTCCTACGTTGAAGTCAATACGGATAGGTCCTAGGTCTAAAGATGTAAACTGAGGGTTTGCTGAGAACTTAGAATAAAGACTACACTAGTGGATTTCCTTCCTGGCTTGGTAGCCCCCAGAGTAGGTGTGTTTGTTGCCGAACTGGGTTAACAATCCTCCTGTGCAATTTACTTTCTTGTCTTTTACGTTTTTTGTATTTTGTTTATTTCTGTTAGCACGATGTTCTAAACATTTTACTCAACATTCGTCTTTTGTGTCTGGTGTTGGAACATCGCATAGAACATCTTAAGATAACGTGCCGGAGTTTCAAATACCCCTCTTGAGATCATTCTCAAATCATCACGAAAACATATTAAACCCTAGATTCTAATATTGTACTCACTGCAAGTACATCATCTAAGACTTGATCATTTGTTTTCTTGTTTGACTAGTAGCGTTTTTGGGACTTATGACCACAAATTATGAAGTGTTGCAAATTGATTTTCCATTACCTAATCATTGGAAAAAGTTCTTCGTTGACTTATGACTTGTCTTAGTCAACAATATTCAACCTTTGAATTCATTGCAACTTTTTTACTCTGTTTTCTCATATTCATCTTGAATTATCTATTTATTTAAAAAAAACGAAAAGAAAATATAGTAAAATGCAAATAAGCTATAAATAACAATATTAATTTATTAAATAAATAAATCTTAACAAAATTATAGTAAAATAACATGTTATCATTAACCTTGTTATCATTTGACACTATTATATTGCTTTGAGGTTATTACATGTCTATCTTGAAAGGTTATTGAATAATGAAAGGTTAGTAAGAACATTTATGTTAGATCTTTGTGTGATCTAAAGCGACAAACACTATATTAATGTATGTAAAAGACTTTAATAACAACACTAAATATTTAAATGAAGACTTTATGTGTGCTAACAAATATCAGTATAAATTAAGAATAACAAGAAATGTTGATTACATAAAAAGGAGAAAACTATGTCTGAAATATTTAAGTCTTTTTATGTTATGATCCTCTTTATTTCTCTTTTTTTTTTTTGTAGGCAACATAAGCGCTAGTAAGCCCTTTAACTCAATCTTTTCAATTTTTCTTATGCATAATATTTCATCCCTCATCATTAACAATTATTTATTATGTTTTTTTTTTGGAAGGAATTTATTTATTATGTTTTGAATTGCAGCTTATGCTTTATATTGCAATGATGAAATAGAGTGTAATCCCGAAAATTGTCCACTTCCTTTGACAGTGGTTTGTACTGGTGATAACATGTGCATGTGCTTAGAACCGTTACAGTTTTTTGAACAACCTTAGGTATATAATTTTATTTACACATCACAATTTGGTTGGTTTTATTATTGCTTTCATATTTTGATTTATATTTCTTTGACCATCTAATTTTCTTTATAGTCGTCTCTAAATCATATTATTTATACTATACAAATAATATCGTCGAATAAAAATAAAGGTCATATGATGATACTCTTCAACAAGCAAGGAGAGATGACAATTTGAATAGCTTAAGTAACAATTTTATACCAAGATATATTATTTAAACTTAGTTTGAATTGTAATAATGTTTGGTTTTAATAGTTCTAATTACAAGTAATGTCACTTCATGGCATGTATTTAGTTAGGAAAATTCTATGGTGAAGTCATAAAAATGACTTTTTTAGTAAAGTTAACACTATAACATCAAAAATGTAATGAGTAACACCCCCACTGTTTGTACAATGACATCAAAAGTTCAGTTCTCGTAGTATCATCAATTCATCAGATTAATAAGACTACACTTAATCTAATTTTATCCTACCTTGTTATAAGCATAACACCCCACAAAGTGTAACACTTAAGACTATCACATAATATCATCAACTTTGTTTGCATGTTAAAGATTCCAACGATAAAATAGTACCTGTAAGTCCAAGATGTTGCAAGTATTACTAGATGAATTACTATTGATCATTAATCAGTAATCAACAATTTAAAAATGAATCAAACATTAAGATTAAAATTAACTTTTTCAAAAAAGTCAGTTTCTTGACTGCACCGTAGAAGCTCCCGGTTAGTTATTTATACATAGTCCTGCTTTTAATAAACATAAGCCTTAATGACCATTGCATGCGTAAAGCACTTTATTTGCTAATTGTAAATGAGTAAAAAAAAAAATATTGATGACAATGTGAATTGACTATTAGATCTTCTTATGTTTTTTTTGTTAGAAAATATATTTATTCTTTTGTTAGAAAGTATAGTTTATCCATTATTTTAATTTTGGATCTTCTTGATTTATTGATTTATAATTTATATCTATTAAATTTTCTCGTCTTTTATTTCTTAGATGTGGAAATTTTTTCCACAACATGAAAATTGAGAAATATCTAAAGAAAATAAAACTCTTATGATTATTTTTAAAAGTTTATACAATAGATCTCGAAAAAGGAGATAATATTCATTGTCGCATGATCATATTCTAAATACCATACTTGACTTAAAGAGTATACACAATAAGTTTGAGGTCATTACTCATTGACTAGAACTCCGTGTGACCCCATACTCCATTAATCATATGAAACTTTTACTATTAATCTTCTTTTCATAAAAGACGAGTAATTTTTTTAAAACACTTTTCAAAAACATTGATTGTAGAGGTTTTTAAAAAAATTTCAAACATGATGTAAGAGAAAAATTAAGGCCCAAAGACAAGTATAAATTTTTAAAATAATAGGATATTGGGAACTCCGAAGAAAATACTCCAAGGTTATGAACCATCCTCACCATATGCTCATACCTTTGGATACTTGCGATACACGCCTATGCAGAGGGTTAATCCAAAAGTGATGTCCCAAAAAAACGTAACACCCCAATTTTTAACACTGAGAGTGTGTTTTTTTTCATAACAACAAGAACTTGCAGTTAAAGTATTTGTAATCGTCCATTAACTAATATCAGAATAAAACTCCTTATCTATATTAAAACCTTATGGAAAAATTAACGATCAGAAACCTGCCACATTTTTATAGTGATTTCATCACAATGCCAATTAATCAAATATTTGATATTGAACAAAATTATTTACAACCATATTAGTTAAAATTATTTCCACAACGAGAATACAAAAACCAACTAGATTAAGAATAATACATTAGAATTCTAACTACTTACATCTGATCCCTAGCACAAAGAGAGTTTATAGTTACCCATGACTTGAGTAACTAACAAAGAAGAGATGCATGTTGTTGGTGAAGTATCCACAAGCTTGTATCAAAGCTCCAAAGCTTTGCAATGGTTGAAAAGAATAATACATTAGAATCCTAGCTACTTACATATGATCCCTAGCACAAAGAGAGTTTATAGTTAAGGGTGAAACGGTGTGTATACTTGGGGCACACAAGTCAAAGGTGTTTTCTTCATTTCTTTAAATGTTTGTTTTATCTTAGCTTGTCTTTTATTTTAAAAAAAAAAAGAAAAAAGTAAGCTAGCACAATTAAGAGAGAATTTCACATATCGTGCAATTCGTGTGCACAAGCTCTCGTACCATATAGCAAGGTTCAATAAGTTAACAAGTGTTATTGAAAGTAACATAAATTTGACACTTATTAGAAGACATGGAAATGTGTTTGCATGACAGTTTCTACTGCTTTTCCAGAAGTTATGACAGTCGATTCGATGAATCTTTGCTAACAAGTAGACGATTGAGCTTCTGAATTCATGTAAAGGTTTTAGACGATTGCTAACATAAATGGTCATCAATGGAATGCATCCACACTTAAACGAGAAATTGGTCAGAAAAGCCTTTCATGACCAGAATGAGTTAGCTTCTCGAGCACAATGCATATAACAATTCATTCAAGAGAGAGAAAAGAAGCATGCTAGGCGATGGAAAGGTCATCATCAAGTGTCAATCATAGATGGTGTGAAATTTGATGGGGATATGTCAACAGAGCCAATGACAAATATACTAATGGTTGCAATCTTGAAAGGGAAAAGCTATATGTGTCCTCCCATAAGGTCATCCAAAGGATAGGACACTAATCCATCAGAAAGTCACACTTAGTATATCTTTGATATATCGAAAGTTAGCCAAATATTTCCTCATCTTCTCAAGTATAAGCATATTCGTCTATTAGATGGTCACGGGATTCCTCTAGCCGAGGAAACCAAAGTCAAGATGTATTGTAAATGTCACAATTCCTATAACCACTCAATGACGCATTACATTATCTTATGAAGATCCACCCAAAAGGAAATCAAGGATGAAAGGTTCAAATTAGTCGATAAAGGAGTTTCATAGATGTCCATTGATATCGATCCCCTTTCCAACCATGAACATGGCTATGATTTCATTCTATGATCCGAGTAGATTTTGAAACCACTAGAGAGAGCATGAAGGTGGTCAATCAGGTATGGAAGCCTAAAGTAAGCTCAACCGGATCTAGTTAGGCCTCAAGCAGATGAATACAACATCATTATTTAATAGGCTATCCACCTCAAAAGTTCCATTCATAACTGGTTTCAAATTTGGGAGATCCCTTAAGATAGGAAAAATTACCTAGGTTTAGCTAGGTACGAGAATACATCACCATTCATAATCATGATTCGTACACTAACAATGGGAGGAAATTAAAGGTTAGGGTGACAAAGTCCAAGAAGTGACAGTTGGACTTGCTTAAGATCAGCTAGTGAGAATCCCTTAGAAGGATAAATATTGACATAAAAAGCTTTAAGGGTTGCAAAATCAGACATGTTGGGGGAGGCAACAATAGAGATGGAAGGCCTCCAAGGGATAACTATATCATGAAACATGCAAATATTTATACAATACCAAATAGTATTAATCATAGCACTTTGAATCACCAATTTGCATTGAGTAGACCAAACCCTACCGCAACTAGCGAGGATAGTCAAGACATAACTAGTATCCAAATGCACACCAATAATAATGCCTACCAACCATCTCCAAATGTTGGAGGCAAAAGGGCAGTCACCAAAAATATGGAAAGATTTTTGAAATGATACTCCTACAGGTTACATTTAAAAACAATGTTACAACCTCTTAACATCATGTTATCATCTTTTAGGATTCTAACCCTCATTGGACAAAATATTATAATTCACATATTATATCAACCTAAACATATAAGAACTCGTTGAAAGTTTGCTTATATTGATGTTCACTTGGTTTATTTACAACAAGTTATAATGAATCTAAAGAGGATTTTCATCATAGAATAACTTGATCAATGATTTTTCTGAATGTATTATTTTGAAAATGAACTTTCCTTTTATGTTATTTTCTTAGTTTTCTCTCTTTTATATATATATATATATATATATATATATATGTATGTATGTATGTATGTATGTATGTATGTATGTGAACTGTCTAATATGAGCACATGGCCACAATTTGTGAACCTTTGTCATTTACATTTCTCTCAATAGCTATCCATAAAAGGTGAGGATATTCATCCCTTATACGTTCATCATAATTGTTACATTCATTAATTGAAATAAAGTTTCTTTCATAGAATTTTGGAAGATAATGACGTCGTTGAGAAAAGATTGTTGGAGGGAAGTACAAAGAATCATCGAGGTTGTAGTCGTCAAAATAATTTGCAAAATATCTAAACTTATAATTTACAATAAATATAGGAATTAAGGATTCAAAATAAAAACCTTAAAAATATTTGGCCTTAAAATTCTACAAGAGTCTAAGCTTTGATAAATATTTTGCAAGTATAAGATTGCAACAGTGATTTATCCTTTCATATCCACAAGATTGCTTGAAGTATTTTGACTTTTGATGCATTCTCCAAATTTCATGTTCTTATTAATTGAAGTATTATTGACATGAATAAAATATATAGCTCACCGCAAATTGATCCAAAATTGTATAGACCATACATTGACCGGTTCGAATGGGTGGCCAAACACAAATTAAGAGCCCTACCATCTACACATTATTGAGATTTCTTATAGGATCCTACATAAAACTAACATGTCGACGATCAATTTGGATCCAAGCATTTAGGAGATGCTTCATGCCAATTTCTAATCCTGATTTTGTGGTATATGTTGACTGACTAGTGGAGGAATAATTACTCTAATTAAGCCAATCAAGTATAGGCCATTTTTTTCACGTCTTTGCTACAAAAAACCTTCCATCGTTTTAGACGTGTATTCCTAATTGTATTTTGTCTAATATGCATAACTAAATAAGTCTTAGATTATTGTAAGTTTCTATTCTACGATTAGATCAATAAGTTACATCATATCATATTTTTAATGGTAAGATTTTTTGATCCAACGATAAAAACTATTATGCATGGTGCAAGACTTGTCTCATGTAGAGATTTGTTCTGTTATGCAATTCACGTTTTCAGAGATGTCGGTGACATACCAATTTTAAAAAAAATCAAAACACACTAAAATTAAAATCATTTATGCTAAAGTTTGTTTAGAATCTCACATGCTTTTTCAAACCGTTAAATGTATAAATGTGTTTAGGCATCTAATTTAACAATCTAATCTCAATTACACGTTGTTGTCTTGACATGGATTGTTGAGGCAACTTAGCCAAAACCTTAGCGATTTTGTAGTGTTTTCATAGATAACGTCTGGGTTGTTAATTAGAATTTTGGAAAGCAACCCAGCAAGTAGCTTATTTAAGTAGGGCCATCTTAGATTCTCCCCGCTTTGATTTTGCTTTCTTTTCATTTTTGTGACCAAAAGTCTCTTTTAATTGGTGGATCTTATTTTAATTTCTTTATACCCAGATAAATGGTGGGGGTTGGTAGGACCTTTGCTAAATGTACAGTGTACCAATGTTTGTATAATGAAAAATGTCATCGAAGGTTTCTAGTGCATTCTTTAAAGACTTTTAATAATAAGTTGCTTTTAAAAATTTGTGTATCCGATACCTTAAAATTTATAATATTTGATTTTTTGAAGAATTAATTTCTAAAATTAAGATCTTTAAAAAGTATTCTTGGATGCTTGTTAACAAGATTTTTTTTTTATAAATATCAATAGAAAAGCTTATCATATACTATATTAAAGTATTCTTAAGTTTTTTTACATTAACTTCTTTTTTTTAAGTATTCTTAACATTATTGTTGTCTATAATGAATTTCTTTTGTCCTTTCTGTGTGCGTGGTCCCTGTCGGTACAATAAAAAAGGAGGGCGTACCCGTGATCATGCACTAAAAATATGAGCATGTACTAGTTGGTATTGGTTTCATTGAATAACCTAAATATGTACTTTTGTAAAAAAAAAAAAATAAATAAATAAATAAATATTTACTATCCTACTAAAATTATAGTAACTGGATTGGGAAATAATAAAAAGAAAACATATATAAATAATTATATTAGACGTCATAAATACGATGTCTAACTTTTAGCTTAAACTTAAATGGTCATGTAACCATTTTTTAATAACAAAGTTTGATGTAAAAAATATTAATTTGTTAAAAAAATATACAATAAAGTATCAAGTTATTCACTATAAAACCAATTTAAAATTTTAAAAACAAAAGAAGTAATCCAATACAAATATTAAAGACAAATAGTTATTTTGATCTCTAAATGTGTACCATACATAATCAAAATAATATTTGAATGTATGTATATTTCAAATTAGTCATTGATAGGCACTTCGTTAGTTAAATAGTTTATTCATATTAGTTTTAAATACTGACATTAACTCTTTTTATATAAGACTAATATGATAATAAATAATTATTTATAATTTTTTTTTTGGTACAAAAGAGGGCCTACGGCCCTAATTATTTATAATTTATATGGATTGATATAATATTTGTAAATAAGTGTATTGAAAGATTGATAAGACAATATTGACAATACATTGTTGGGTCATTGAAGGGAGCTTGGGGGATTGTCTACATCGAGGTTAAAGCAACTACACAAGCAAGAGAGACGTCACACTCTTACCCAAAACCTTAAAGCAATGGGTTTATGGGTCCTCTTACTTATAAGGTGTTCAACCCTTACTCTTTTATCCAATGTGGGATATATAACTCACCCTTATACACAACATACATTGTAACCCACTAAAAGACTATTTTGATTAAGAAGTATTTTAAAATTTTGATATATTAAAAGTTTATTGTGGTTATTTATTACAAATTTAAATATCAAAATGACTATTAAATTTAAGAAATGTTGTTAACAAGTGTCGCTAGTGCACTTGTTAAGGAATTATAAAAGAAAATATTGTCTTAGAAATCGTGTATTTTACTTTTTAAAAGTTAAAAAAATATTCTTTTCAATTTATAACTTGACTTTCTTTTTTCTTTTTTTTTTCAGGAAAAAACATGACTTTTTTTAACAAGTGTTCCTACGACACGGATTAACAGGACTCTTAAATTCAAAGGATTCATTCTTTTATTGAATGAAATCAATGTATATCTCACCGCTTTATATATATTCAATTTTCAAAGTATAAATCATCAATAAGTTAAACCCCTAAAAAAGTGAGTATTAGAAAATGTTTTCAATAGAGATTGCATTACTAATTGTACTTGATGGCCCTTATTAATTTAACATTAACACGGGTCTGGTAGATTCGATTCTATGGTATCTTCGGAAAACGACAACAGGTCGATTCATGTGGATCATTGACTAGGGGCCACATAAATAAAGAATTTAATAGTCGTGATAGAATATTATTCTCTGCAAAAATAAAAAATAAGGAAGACAACTTTAAAAAGTGAACTAAGTGTAATTGATGAGGAAAAAAATACTCCTTGCGTCCAATAATCAATAAAATAAAAAATGTATAAATAAAAAAAGAGAAAAATATTTTAAGTATCCTAGTTAAATAATGGTGTACTTTTTATCATTGCCATAAATATAAAATTGAATATATTGAATTTGACAATGAAATTAATATTAATTAGAGTGAAAAATTGTAAGCAGTAATGTCTTGAAAAATGAAATGAGTCATTTATTTTAGAATAATTTTTTTATAAATAGATAATTCATTATGAGACGGAAAGAGTACGTCATTTCCGATTTATCACTTTCGAGAAGTGTAGAGTACTCTATTTATTAGTGAGTTTAGAAATAAACCAATATTTAATTTAAGAATAAAATTGCAACAATGACATTAAACGAAATAATTGGAGTAAATTTTTCTGTATATTTGAACTTTCAATTTTTCTTTTGTTTTGTTCTTATATTTGCAACCAGGAGTGAGTATACTACTTCAATCTCTATTATAATATATAATTTATTTTTAGATTCATTCAATAAATGATATATTTAATCTATATTAAGAATTAGATACATTATTTGTGCGTTTGTCAAAATGAGTTGAATAAAATCGCATAAATGATAAAATATGTCCTAAAAAGCGCATAGAATACTACTACTTATTTCTTTATTGTATTTGTTTGTGATCGACTAATCTAGTATTGGACGGAATAATACAAGACAGAACAACATATGTCAAACTTTTATGGTGGATCCTCCTTATTAATCGATTTTTATTTACAATATCCCTTTTTTTAATAGTAGTAGTAGTGGTAAACTTGAAATTTGTTGTGTTGATTTTTGGCCCTGAATCTTTGGAATTAATTTGATGACGTTAAAGAAGACAATTCCATGCAGAGTTATACAAAGAGAACCACTCAGTCTGTAGGGTCCAGCATTTCTCACTCGTGCATGTCACGAGTCTTGTAGAAACAGCCGCCACCTCCACCACATGCTGTCTTTCATTCATATATACCTTATTGTTCGGTTCTGCTCCTTTGAGATTGGAAAGAGAGTTAGCGAAAACAAACTCGGAAGAACAACTCTTCTCTTTCGTTTTTGCTTCATCTCTCTCTCTCTCTCACTCACCATAGCCACACACACTATGATTTCTACTTTCATTTTCTTTCACTCGGTTCTCTTCTTGTATATCCTATCAACTCCTTCATGCGCTTCTTTGTTTTCTGGTAATTTTTCTTTTCTTTCATGTTTCTTTCTTTTGTTATATTTATAACATCAGAATAAAGGACTAAAAAAATAACATGCTTGCTTAAAGCGCAGAATATTATTGCACTTTGAACCTTTTTTTGTTTTGTTTTTGTTTTGATTCTTGGAATCTTTGATGGAATGTTAAGATACCCTTTTAAGGATTCAGATTCCTTTTCCATGATGTTAGCAAAAATTCTCTCTTTTTTTTTTTTTGTCTCTCAGATTTCGATGCAACAGAAGCCTGGAAAAGAGGCGTACCTGAATCAACAAACTCCAGCTCAGCTTGTTTGATGTTTGATAAAAAATAAAAATGGTGGTTTTTTATGAAATGTTCATGTGGGCCCTTGTTCTTGTTTTGCCTCTTTTTCTGGTTGCGTTGAGTACTTGAGTGTGCTTTTGTTGATGTCTGACTGGATAAAAAGAATGGAGATTCTGTTACTGTTAGAGTACTGTTATTGTAAAGAGAAAATTAAATAAAGTTAATTTTTGTTTCTTGTGTATTTACATGAGTGTGTGTTGAAATGGTCAATTCATAATAGTTTGAGTTCGATGTCTAAGTTCAAATCATGGTTTTAAATTGTGATCGCAGTTACACTGCCAAACTTGTATACTGTGGTAATATGCTTGAAAATGCAATAAAAGCAATTGAAATTGCGGTTTCTACGATAATTGCAGTTGCGGTGGTTGTTGACGGCAATTTAAAACCTTGGTTCAAATTGTATTTGGAGTATGTGAACCAGCAATGTAATAAGAGAGTGATGAGTTACTAGTTTCTGAAAGTTGGTATACAGGTTTTGTGATATGAATTAAGAAATTTGTGTGTATGTTGGCTTAGTTTAACTTGGAAGGAGGGGACAAAAAATAAAACTAGAGAGCACAGATTAGATTTTTCAGTTCTTTTTTATGAATGTGCTAAATGCTTACCTGAAAATGGTTAGGAATTGAAACTGGAGATTTAGAAAAACGGGGTGATTTGTTTCCGCAGATTCTAAGAGATGAGGCAGTGGCAAGGCTTGTTGAGCTTGGAAAGGTACCTAACTTCAAGAACTCATCTTTACTTTGATGATTTTCCATCAATATTATACTGTAGTTAAAACTGTATTGAGTAAATATCCAAATTGGTCCTTGAAACGGTCCCTTAAATTGCAAAATTTTGATCAATGTTGATATGCAATACTCTGCATAAAGGCTAAAATGTACCAAAAAATGTGAATGTTGCTGGTTATTTGTTACATTGTTCTTGGTGGTTAATGTTGGTGTTGGATGAACAGGTTAGTGATGCTAGTGGCTATCTAGAGAGGACATTTTTGAGTCCTGCGACCACGAGGGCGATAAATCTCATTCGAAAATGGATGGAAGATGCTGGTTTGAGAACGTTAGCCTTCTAACTTCTTTAACTCTAAATAGTTTCTCTTAAAGCATAACTAATGAATATGTTATTTTCAGTTGGGTGGACCAAATGGGAAATGTACATGGTCGAGTTGAGGGTGCAAATGCAAATGCAGAAGCGTTATTGGTTGGATCTCACATGGTGAGACATATATAATATATCCTCAATTATCTTTGAATGAAACTGAACCATTTCTTGACGATTAATGATAAATTTTAGTGAGGATTCATTATTCATGTCACTGACTATGATGGGTACTTATTTTGGTTAGGACACTGTTGTTGATGCTGGTAAATTTGATGGAGCACTGGGAATAGTCTCTGCAATATCTGCGTTGAAAGTTATGCATGTCAATGGAAAGCTGCAAAATCTAAGGCGTCCTGTTGAGGTTAGTCTGTCAAGCAACTGGTTGATATTGTTTGCAATATTTTTAATGATATAGTCTGATGCATGGTTACTAGTATCGTACAATACATGTGAGCGTATCTCGATTTAATATTAAATTGAACTCAATCAATATGAATCTCTTGTATGTGTATCCATTTGGACATGAATTCCATCTTGAATCCCAATTCACTATGCTGAATCCCGATTCATTTCAATGAATCATCATCTTGGAAATGCTGGAATGATGCCACTTTTTTATTGGTGTCATCTTATTCATGTGGTCTAATCTTTGCAGGTGATTGCATTTTGTGATGAAGAGGGTGTAAGATTTCAAACTACTTTCTTAGGTAGTGGTGCTATAGCTGGTATTTTACCTGCTACAACATTGGAGATACCTGATAAGAGGTATCAAGGAAATTTTTGGTTATGCTTATTTTAAAATTTTATGTAAGCAATATATTTATTTATAAACGTCTTTCAGGAATGTAACGGTAAAAGATGTTCTTAAAGAGAACTCGATAGAAGCTGCGGAGGAAATGTTTTTGCAGCTCAAGTATGATCCAAAATCTGTTTGGGGTTATGTTGAGGTATAACAAGCCTTTGCGTTAGTCGTTTATAGTGGTGTTTGGCTCAATAATTTCACTTACACAGCTCACGAGAATTTACTAACCCATTTCTTATGTGCTACAGCTTCATATTGAGCAGGGTCCTGTGCTAGAACAAGTTGGTTTCCCACTTGGTGTCGTTAAAGGCATAGCTGGGCAGACAAGATTGAAGGTAAAAAAAAATTCAATGTGTTTAAGCATTTGAAAGTAATTAGCATCCGAAAAAAGGAACTGAAATCCGATAATAATGATATGCTGTTTTGTGTAGGTTACGGTTAAAGGCTCACAAGGTCATGCCGGAACTGTTCCAATGTCCATGCGCCAAGATCCTATGGTGGCTGCTGCTGAACAAATTGTACTTTTGGAAAGCCTCTGCAAACATCCTGAAGAGTACCTTTCTTACGATGGTCGTTGCAGTGATTCATCAATTAAATCACTTTCAAGTTCACTTGTTTGTACTGTTGGTGAAATATCAACATGGCCAAGTGCTAGTAATGTCATTCCAGGCCAGGCAAGCGACGAATTTCCAAAAAGCTGTTGATCTGGTGATCTTCAAGTGGATATGTTTTTTGCTTTCTCAATTTGAAGCTTGTGATGATATTGTGATGATTGGTTGCAGGTTACATATACTGTGGATTTACGAGCAATTGATGATCTTGGGCGTGAGGCTGTTATCTATGATTTATCCAATCGAATTTATCAGATATGTGACAAGCGTTCAGTTTCCTGCCTTATTGAACACAAGGTATGATCTTGTCAAAGCCGACTAAATATATTCTTGAGCATAATACGAACTTTGAGACGATGTCTTTCTACGTGAGGGGGAGTGACAGAAAATTCAGGAGTCTTATAAAGGTCTTGGAAGGTCTCTCTGCCCACCACTTATAAACACATTTCCAGGCCCTATTTCATTCAACGTGAGACTCTTAAGACACTTCTCACGCTCAAGACTGGAGTTTATCCAAGACCTAAAATGTGTCTTGGATAAACTTTGATATCATTTAAAATTTGAGTTGAGTCGAACTAATCTCTACAAAACCGGCTTGTAAGGTGAGGATTAACCACCGCTTATATAAACACATTTCAGGTTTTATTTCATCAAATGTGGGACTCTTAATAAAAACGAAAGCGGCTTCTGTTCCAGCAGAGGTCAAACTTCAATCTAAAAGGATAAAATACCACTGCTTACCACTATGCTAGGCATGCTAATTATAAAAGTTCTATAAATACTTATAGTAAATAAGTATTTTTTGTTGGTGGGCCTAAAGTAAGGACTTGAGAGCCACCTTATGCCTGTGTTTGTCTTAGATCTTGTCTAGGTTTTTCAGTTGGTTTTCTGAATTGTATATCAACCAATGATTTTTCTGTGTTCACCTCAGCATGATGCAGGTGCTGTGATTTGTGATCCAGAACTAAGTTCACAGCTGAAGTCGGCAGCTTATTCTGCACTCAAGAGGATGGAGGGTGACATTCAAGATGAAGTACCAACATTAATGAGTGGAGCAGGGCATGATGCCATGGCAATGTCTCACTTAACAAAGGTTTCACATATTTTTTGTTTTGAGTCTCAATATTTTTTTATGTTAGTATTTTCTTCTTCACATGTAGAATATGACAATGAATGAGGATTTGAACAGGTGGGAATGCTGTTTGTGCGATGTCGCGGAGGCATAAGTCACTCTCCACAAGAGGATGTGCTAGACGATGATGTATGGGCGGCCGGTTTAGCAACCTTATCATTTCTGGAAAATCTATAATAAAACTATGTAAACTAAATATGTAGATATTGTATTTGTAGCATGAAATTATAGGTTAGTTTATTTATTTAGTTTATTCATAATTCAGTACTTCATTCAACTCTATGTGTTTCCTTATAGCTGTGTTCTCAAATTATTCTCCTATCAAGAGGAGGCCAACAAATTTGTAACAATTAAAGTTGTTGCAAAGTATGTTGTGACAATCAAGTCTTCCATGATCATACATAAATGATCAAAGTTTCAAATGTACTTGATAAATTGAAGAAGGGATATCAAGGCCAATTTATTCATGCTTACATTTGTCAAAAGTAACTAGTAGTAGCTTCTTATGCTGCAAGCTGTAATAGGAAATTGATGCATTCACAGTGTCAAACTATGTGAGAATCTCACATAGTTTGTTGCTTTATCTTTTACAACATGAAGTTTTTTTTTTTTTTTTTGAAGGGATATTTAAGTATATGTGAACATTGTAAGGGGCATTTGAATATAATTTAGTTGAATTGTCTGAATTTCTTGTTATGTTCACTTTAGACTGTAATCTTTATTTTTCTTATTTTTGACTCCAAATAAGTAAATGTAAGAAATAAGTCAATATTCTGTCATAAGTATTTCTGATTAAGATGAAAGAAGATACAAGAAACAAAAAGGAGACTAAGGTCTCAATCTAACATGACCTAAAGCACCAACTAACATAAACTGGTCTAATAGTAAGGGCAATGATGTTAAGTCTTGAGCAAGTCATCTTGAGACGGTTTTAGCTTAGCAAACTTATCAGTACATTGATTACTTTATCTAGGAGCTTAACCACTAATGCATCTTTCCAAAAGAGCATATGCTTTGGAAAACATTGTTATCAAGGAAGATCTTTGGGAGGAGTCTGTTGTCATTCTCATGTTCTATGTGAGCCATATTTCTTGCTATGAGGTCATTCACTGTTGCTATCAAAAACTTGATATTCTTTTAAAGAATTTTGATGATGAAAAAAAATGTACGAAAAATATAAAGAGCTGGTAATAAAAACAATGGGTAAACCACCAAATTATTTCCTAACTTTGTAGATCGCTGTCGTCTATGTCTCTAACTTTATGAATATTTCAAAAAAGTCTCTGACTCTTTTAAATTTTAGTCATATTAATCCTTCAAATAATATGTTAAGGATTAAATTGACAGTAAGCGAATAAACTTAGGGACCAAATTAACAAAATTGATTTTCGAGATGTCAAATCAATTTTAACATATTTGTTTATTATGGTGTATAATTGATTTTGCCTCTAAAGTTGATTTTAACTTGAGACTATAATTTATAACTTTTGATTCTAAATATGAATTTCAAAGTGAAATGTATTGTTCAATGCACTTTAATGTAAATGCAATTAAACATAAGTCATCTTATATTCACCTCACTTTTAATTTTCGTTTTATAAAATCGACTAATTCAAAATCAATTTTGTAGTCTCATAACCAAACATGCCCTAAGACATTCAAAATCTCATAACCCATCCTAAACAGAGCAACTAAATAAGTAAATCAATTAATGTAAAAGGGTAGCTTATGACCCCACATCACGTGGACACGCCCATAAATAATATATAATTTAAGCTTTTCCAAAAGTTAGGAAATGTGATTCCTAGGCCACGGTTTTTGGCCTTAACAAGCGGTATTCGACCGATATTAACGGTGGTACTCCAAACAATACCTGACGCTGTTTCGCAGCTAAATACCACCTTAGAACGCGACCAAGGTTTTTTTTTTTTTTTGAGGAAAACGCGACCAAGGTTTTTGTTTTTGCGCACCATTATGTTTGCACTTTTCCTATTTCTACCATCTACCATTTTCAGAAGAAAATCCAAATTTTAATTTTTAAGTTGTAAGAGTCGATCAATTTAATCTCTCAAATTTATTTTGTCAAAAAAAAACTCTCAAATTTATAAAATACTAAATTTATTTTTATTTTAATAAATGAATGTAATTATAGAAGAGATAAATCATAACATTATTAATTTTGAAAAACTAACACATTTTTGACAAGTTTAATGCTATACTACAACTATTTTTCTAAATACTCGTGAATTTCGTAAGTGGATTTCATATTAAGAGATCGAGGGAGTATAAGATTTTATTTACTAAAAAATCACTAAAATTATGAAATTTGATTTTTTTTTTCAAATTTATTTATATAATTTGATACATATAGATGAACTAAGAGTATGGTAAATCATCAAGAGGAAACTTAGGTCTCCCAACTCAATTACAACTCAAAAAATACTTCTATCCTCTATTACCCAGTTCATAAATATCTTATAAAAAAAATGTATAGGGGGGTGAGGACAAACCAAAAACCCTAAAAAAAAGGCCAAAAGAAAGCAAAAAAGAAAAACAAAGCAAAATAAAAAAAGGAGAATATTGATGTTCAACCACTCTTGAGTTCCCCCTTAAAATGAGTGTTATAGACTTCCTTTGAAGTAATTTGATTAAAAGCATGGTTACATGGTTACTTTAAACTATTTTAATCAGTTAAATCGAATATGATATTATATTGTAAAAACTTTTATTTATAAAGTTGTTTCCCTCTCTAAATTTAGTGGTCCCTAAAGATGCAACACCGTACTATTAGATAAACACGGTCTTAATCTAGATAAATGATATTTGTACAACCATTTTTATACAACTTTTATACAACTTTCTCTCTCATACTCACATTATCTTTTATTCTCTCTCTTCCTTTTTCTCTCCCTATTGTTTTTGACCAATGAAAAGAGAGAACAAAAGATTGTCCTAAAAGTTGTACCAAAAGAGTTGTTCAAATATCACTACTCCTAAATCTATTAGTTAAGGGACGAATCTAAGGTGTATGATTTTTTTTCCTTACAATATAAGGTGTATGGTTGTACATAGATATTTTCCTACAACAATATTTACTAGCAACTGTTGAAATATATTAAACTATGGTTAAATGGCTGAAGCTATAAAACATATATGATTTAATTATTTTAAAATTTATATATATATATATATATATATATATATATATTTTT
>Ga0315915_1002468_pt1 | contig 23324 bp, 12 predicted proteins | sample MpolbnodulesMG_FD_207738 | JGI IMG/M metagenome (GOLD analysis project Ga0315915, IMG submission 207738) | Medicago polymorpha root nodule microbial communities from Los Angeles, California, United States - branched nodules | ecosystem: Host-associated > Plants > Roots > Nodule | place: USA...
ATGAGTAGTAGCTTGTATGTAGAGAAGAAAATGTATGTATGGGAATGAATTGGAAGTCACAGTTCAAGGCCACGGAAACTTTTGCTTTCCAATTTAGTATGTATTATAGTTAATCAACATTTCACTTCTATTCATTTTATGCAATCAGATTTGGGATAACTCATTTCTCTTACTTCTCTTGGTAGCCTATTAAATCTGTATGATATGCTATAAAATTTTGATTTAAACGTCTTTCTCAGCTTGTCGTCAATATGATTTTGCATTACTGTTCATCATTCTCAGCTTGTCTTACTATAAGCAGCTTCTTTCCCATCACTTGGAGGGATAATCTTTCCAAGCTGTTTTAGGACATGCCATTCAGTGTTTCATATTACCTCTCATTTCATTTGTCTAATGAAAATGCTAACAAATGCCTTAAAACAATTTTGTCTTAAAAAAATGTGCGGTCAAAGTTCTAAAAGTGTAAAAATGATATTTTTGATGTACAATTTTCTTTTTTTAATTTCTTAGCAAATGCATACTTGGTAGCATGATCCTTTGTGTAAACATGGTTGGCTTTAAGCAAATTCTCATGGCTTTTCTTGAAAATAATTGCCTTGCCAAAGAACATCTTTGTAGATAGAAATGATCTTTCAATAAAATACAATACAATCATGTTGGTGGATGGAGATCCAGCAAGAGTCAATTTATTTAATGGTGTCCATTTCTTGATATAATAATAGTTTTTTTGAAACGGTTTATTTGATTAATACTAGTAGTGTTGTTCTTGTACCCAAATAAATAAAAATAGTAGGATAGTAGAAGTGTTGTTTAGGATTACCCATCCTTCCATGTGCAAACTGTCTTCTTAATTTTGAGATTTGAGTTACACATTTTCCCATTTCATTGTGAACGTTAAAACTGTTAAGCTTGTTGCGGAGTAAAATAATAAGTGAACTAGACACAGGTAACTCTTTCTCAAGGCACTACGTGTCTTGAACGACAATTTGATGGTCATTCATGACATTATGTTTGTGTCTGCTTCTGAGTTCCTCGTGGCTATTGATTTTGAAATTTGATTTTCTAAAATCAGCGTAATGTGGCATTTTCGATCATTGATTTATAAGCTTATAAAAGAGTCTCATTGATTTTGGCAATATAAAGGATTATCTTGTCGGAGTGAACGTGTGCTTTGCGATACAAATATGGATAACACTGTTACATCTATTCTTCTCATGCACTACTGTTCAAGCTTGTTGGAAACAAGCTCATTGGTGCTATGTTCTAACTGAGGTGCGGAATTTGAGTAGAAATTTATGAATGAAGTTTGTTGGGACAATATTCCTTTAACACTTGGAAAATTATTTCTAGAATTCTGCTCTTTACCCAAAAGTTTTTCTCATTTACAAAGTAAATGACCAAAATACCCCTACGCATGTTAACTCAAACTAGTGTTAAATTTGCGTGAGTTAACTCACGTTGGTTTCTTTCATTGGTAGTAGTAGTACATTCATTCATAGTAGGCACCACATGATTGAAATCATTTGATAAAATCATGTCATGGTTAGTGGGCAACAGCAAGAACACGCATACCAACAAGAAATCATTCGATGTTTGTCATAACAATATATATACTCCTATTCGGCCATACACTTTATCAAAATCCATTTAAGACAGTAACATATATAAGATGTAAACCTACCCCTCTAGCACAGACAGAAGACATTGATTTCAAGACTGAATCATGTAAGAAAATTAAGGGATTCAAACTGTCAATCTAATTGTGCCGCTTAATGCAATATATTGTCTTATATTTGTTGTCCACTAGCCATGAAAACCAACGTGAGTTAACTCACGTTGGGATTTCAATGTGATTTTTGCAGAATTATAACTAGCGTGAGTTAACTCACACAAGGGCAATATGAACATTAATTTAGGAAATGAGCAAATCCGTTTGGGTTAAGAGCAGAATTCTTATTGCTAGAGCAAACGATGGTACACTGTTTGGGTGGAAGTGGGTGGAAGTAAGGGTTATGTGATTGTCTTTCTTTGAACCACCACATAATATATTGTTAAGAGGTGTGTTATTTGAACAACCATTTAAGTGACAACTTTTGTAACAACCATTAATTTACAAAGGAAAGTAGACAGTGACACGAAAACCAAAGTAATAGAGAGAAAGTAAAAAAAATAATGTGAGTATGAGAGATAAAATTGTCACATAGGTTGTCACAAAATGGTTGTCAAAATATCATTTCTCTATTGTCAAAATGTAACGTTGACTTCAATTTTTCAATAATCTTTAAATTTGGTGAACCGATGCTTGTCTTAGTGACCACCACGTAGAAATTTCATTTGGCAAGAACAAACCTTTCAGAAAGTCCAATATTCAAATTTTGAAGGAGAAGCTATGGGCATTTTACACGCTCTCCATTGGACACATCATATTCAGGTTGAGCTCGTGTTAAAAAAAATTATCTGAGGTAAGTTGGAAAGTTAATGTTATTAAAAAAAATAAAATTATCCGAGGTTGAAATTATTGGGTGGATCCCTCCTAAAGTAGAGCTCATTCACAATTTAAAAGAAAAGACAAATAAAAAAAAAAAAAAAAAGTTGTGTGTTGCGTTGGACTTAAGACCAATTTGAAGGGTAAAATGGGGTAGATAACGTGTATATTGAGCTGTAGTCTCAGCACCCTTTTATACGGTCGTCAATGTGATTGTTGAACGTAGCCGTTGAAGGATTGTTGAAGGTCGGAAGCGTTATAGATCTAGAGAATTTGAAACTTTCGATTATTGAAATGCTATCCTTTTAGAAGCTGATGAAAACGTCGTCAAATGTAGGTTATTCGTGTCAAACATGTATTTTGGGCCTCGCGCGTTGACGTAAAGGTCTCGAGTAAGTCCAGAACATATTTTATCAAATCTCTTGGATGTCAATTTGATTCATGAAACGATCATTAGAGCTCGTTGTAGTGATGGATAAATTATGAGAAAGCCAACGAGGTTATGCTCAAACAGATGATGTCTACATATGCAAGTGCTCCATAAGTTTTTTTTTTTGTTGAGGGAAAGTGCTCCATAAGTTCAAGACCTTATATTGTTAGCATTGAATCAAGTGAATTGCAAATAAAAAACCTGCGATTTGAATTTTTTTTTATGCTCTTTTTATTTGTCAAGTTATGCTCTTTTAGTTTAGTCGTAGTATAGATAAAAAAAGTGTATCATCTTTATTTATTTACTAACGTTTAAGTCGGCACTTTGTGTATGTTTCTCTCATCTTCTTATTGTACTAATGCGAACATTGAATTTTTTATAAAATTTTTATTTTAATTATAATTAAAATTATAGGCATAGATATAATATAATATTCCTACAATTATCCATTCGTTAATTTGAAAATAAAATGAGCAATCTAAATTTAGCCTGACCTCTCTACGAACTTGAAGGTTCCAAGGCTCAACTTCGTTCAATAATAGGCGTAATATTTAAATAGTAACAAGGATAATTTTTTTTAAAGGAACAAAAATAAAAATATTAACCAGTTAAAATAAACATATATAGAAAATGTGTCAATTGCTCTGCTTTGGCCCGATATATTATTTCATCACTTAAATTTAGAAAAGAAAAAAAATTAAGAAAGCATACCAATTTATAAAAGTTTTTTCTTTAGACTTTTCTCCTCAAGTAATGATATTTATAGCATCATTTTGTGATAATTTTTTAGAACATTCTTCTTCTCTCATTTTTTATAGCAAAACTAATACAGAGAGAAGGGAGAGAGTGAAAGAGATTAAAAACATCTTGAGAGAATAAGAGAAATAGAGTTTTTGATTGTAAAAAAATACCATTCCTATTTCTCCTCCCATTTTCTCCTTCAATTTATTGGGTCTTGTTAACAAGTGCTACCAGACACTCTTTCAGCATTTAAAATTAGGAAATTATTTATTAAAAAAGTCAAATGATCAATTTTTCAATGCATTAAATACATAAATTTTCATAAAAAGTTACTCTCTCCGTCCTAAAATGTAAGCAAAAATGGGTTAACATAAGTTGATGTATCCGGTACAGATTTTGAACAAAATACATTAACTTTTGTTGACCAATTTTTGCTTACATTTTTGGACGGAGGGAGTACCATTTAAGACCTTTAAAGAGTGTCCAGAGACACTCGTTAACATTTCCCTTATTTATATTTATGATGCATTTTATCTACTAAAAAAAAAAAATAGACAGAATAACTACAATTGTATTGTGTTTGATTGTAAAAGTGTTCCAAGGACTTGACAAATTGGAGGTAAGGAACAAAAACAAAACTGAAATTGATGTTCTTTACTAAACCATTTCATAACTCTTTGTCTTAAGTACAAGTTATTTAAAAAGAAAATGTTAACAAGTGCTCTTATGATATTGTTTAAGTATCCAAAGTAATAACTTTTATGCTTATTTAAAATATCAAAATAACATTTTGTTAATCAATCATCATATAACACAATATTATTATGCCTTTTTTTGTTTCATTTTATCCAATACTTACGTTTTAGCATATCAAATCCATCTATAACAAATTATATTCACTTATTTTTTGGTGGATTTAAATTGATAAGATACAAATAAAATTTTGTGAAAGTTATTAATTTGGACCGACTAAAAAAATAAGTGAATGTAAGTTAGTAAGACCTTGTAAAAATACGAAGCAGAAAAATAAAAATAAAAAAGTAGAAAATAGAGGAAGCTTGCGGCGGGAAAATAAAAAGGAAAAAGCGAAGAAAAGCAAAGAAAAATGAACAAACACAAAAGAAAAGCAATCAAGTTTAAATCATTTTTTAAGAGCCGAAAGCACAAACAAAGCGTTTCCCCAACAATTTCTCTCTGTTTCCATTTTTCATTTTCTATACTCTTTCTCTCAAAAGTGAGAGATCGAAAAAGAGAATGGTACCAACCGCTCCAGTTTTCACTCGTTAACAGATCTGTGTTTTCTCCACCATTGCCTTCATCTTTTTCGTCTTTCTCAGGTACTTCATTGCATTTCTTCAATCGTTAGATTCTTCGCTTTTCTATCAAGCAATTCTCAATTCCATTTACATGCCTCTTTTATTTTTCCACATTTGTCTATAATTTGTTTTATGTGAAAATAAAATTCAGTTTCTATGTTTTTTTCACAATATTTTATGAATCATGTGTTTGATATAATGTAGTTCGTATAGATTTTCGTTTCCAATGCAATTGCATAATCGATGGTTTTGGCTGTGAAACGGTTTTGATATATGTTTGCCGAGAAAATTAGAAAAGAATAAAAGGAAAAGTTGAGAATTGAGATGGTGGTTGGTTACTTTGGAGTAAAGGAAAATGAATCATGTACTCAATTGCTTCTAAATTCTAATAAAAATAATATAATAAGTAGAACTATTTTTTTTACCCTCATCCTCACATGAAGTAGATCCTGCATTGTTTTTCATTTTATTTCAAAAAAATATTGATTAATTAAAATTCTCAAAAGTGATATCTCAATAAAAAAAAAATTGTTGATAAAGCTAGTCAAGAATTTCCCCTCAGAAAAAGCCAGAAGAGATAAAAATTGCAAGCAAGCATTCCTCGTTGAGGTAGATGCGTTTTTAAGTCAATGCATTCTCATCATGCTATGATCGAGGTTGCGCATTCCGATACAGCCGATGCAATCACAATTCTAGCAGCAAACTGTGTTGTTTGTTGATGAGTTTTTTACTGGTCCCTCCTTTCTATATTTAAATAAACGTTACATATTAGTATTAAAAATAAATTGTTAGTGTAATTTTAATTAATTTCTAATGAAAAATTAATTTCACATACCTCTCAATAATATTCTGTGTATATGTTTCAAAAAAAATAATATTTTGTGTATAATGAGTTTTTCTATCACGTACAAATTTGCATAAATTAAAAAGTCAAAAATAATAAATTTATCCTAAAACTTGCATAAATAACACTGATGTTAAAGGGTCCATCAATGACCCTCAAGCTTCGAGCGTCAAGGGTGAAAACACTTTGAATGATTGAGCAGACAAAACTAGGATGGACCCAATAATTTTCAATGGTAAATGTGACCTTGTTTATTTTTCTTTTTTCTTTCTGCATATAACCTCTTTGCTTGTAAAATTCAATGATAAATAATTTTCTTGTTGGTAGGCTTAAAGTTAGGATTTTAGTACTTACCCTTGGTCTGCCCTACCAACCAATTTGATATTGAAAATATAGTTTATATAATGTTTTTTGTGCATAAATGTTCTTAGTTTGTGTATCAATGTGTTTAACTCTTATTTTCATCTTCTATGACAGAATTATAGTATTAAAAGAATATGTATTTAGAAAGAAAAAAGCGCATTTTAGTATTTATTAAGTAATCTTATTTTTTATCAAATATTTATTAAGTAATTTAATTGCTAGAATTTCATCTTTGAAATTAAATAAACAAGGAATCCGTGGTTTAAACCCTTATATATATTATTTAAAAAAAGTGTACTGTATTTATTGATTTAAACGTAAACTTATATAGATTAACTTTTGCTAAAGGAAACTTACATTTAGAGTAATATGAATTAGGAGATTGACTTTTTAGACTAAAAAAAAAGAAATTAACTCTTTTATGATTGATATATTTGAAGGTAACATGAACATTGACATTGACTCGACGATCGATGAGCCATCATAATATGATTGACAAAAATTTGAATAATTCATCAAAAGAGAATATCACTTTATTTAATCATAAAAGAATGTATCTTGGTGTGATCCATTGTGGAAAATAAATAAGAGCTTATAATCTTATTTATTTGTGGTTTTTAAAATTTTGTGCATGTGCAAAATTATTATTGTTTTGTTAATAGTATGTGTAACTACGCTACCAAAAATAGTATATGTCACTATAAACTTACTGATAGAGAAATATATAAAATAAATCTTAGTACTACGGTATTGGAAGAATCTTTCAAAAAAGTATTGGAAGAAGAATTTCTTTTTATCAAAAGTAACGACATTATTGATTTTTTTATACTTGTAAATAATAGTAAAATGACAATTAAAAAAGAAGTTATTATTTTTTGTATTTTAACTCTTGTAATGAAAACTTAAAAATAATCAAATTGAAACGCTGGAAGTATGTTTCCCAATTGCCAAACCTTCGTAAGAGAATGAATATATGTTGATTTTTATATGAGAAAGCTATGACTAAGATAATAAACAATAAAATATCTATTATTCTTCAGTCACATGATTACTTATACGGCTTTGCTAACAGTAAACAATCTCCCATGACAGATGACTCTTTTCTGCATTACAGTGCAGAGAAATGTATTATAGAATAGAAGATCTTAATTGAATGACGTCCATTTCTTTTCTGCTCCATTCATTCATGTACTGCGTAGCATTGCTCTGTTGAATTGAAGATATGGAAACTGGGGAAAGCAACAATGGTAATGAGAGGTGTATCATATCCAATGATTCTTCATGGTTCAGTCAATTCCGAAATGCATCCAATCCTTGGATGGCAAGATATGCTTATGCCTTGATTTTTCTTCTGGCTAATCTGTTGGCATGGGCTGCTCGTGACTATGGTCGTAGTGCTTTAACAGAAATGGAGAGTAAGTTTAGAACTTTCACTTCCATCCAATAGATTGTTGCTTTCATTGAGGGATGTTATTTCATATGAATATGATGCCATTGGTTTAAATTAAATCTAATAATAAATTCAACCTACAGGATTAAAAGGATGCAATGGTGGAAAAGACTGTTTGGGTGCTGAAGGCGTTTTGCGTGTGAGCTTGGGTTGTTCTGTATCCTTTTCAGTTATATACATGAAATTACTAATTAGTCACTAAAGGCTTTGTATAAGGTCTGCACAAAGAGAAAATACAAAATTAATAATTTGATTATGGTGGATGGAAAAATAGTAATTAAAAAGATGATCGATCTTTGAAGAAAGTGTTATATTATATCATAACTAAGCCACTTATCTAAGGTCAGTCGTATAGTCCTACAATATATAAGTGAACCTTAATCCAAGTTCAGACATTCTATATCATAATGTTTTTGTCAACTACTGGCACTTCTAAACTAAAGCAAAAGAGAAACACATGGCACTCTGGATGGTGGTTAGTCAAGATTGCTTTGTGGGTCGTCATGACTGTCATCCCATTTTTTCTACCTTCTGGCTTTATTCAAATTTATGGTTAGTAAACTTTATCTTTCAACAAGCCTCCAAGTATAAATGCATCATCTGTGATATCAAAAGATTGTTATATTATACTAACCTAGTAATTCCTTTGATACAATTCTTTTACCAGGGGAGGTGGCGCATTTTGGTGCCGGGTATAGTCTTACTTTTACCTCTTAATCTTATATATGATAGATGATTTCATCACACACTTTTTCTTCTTCAAACAATATGTAATTGTTTAAAGTGTCCCTGTAATTCCTTTTCAGGGTTTTCCTCCTAATCCAACTAATTAGCATAATCAGCTTCATCACGTGGCTGAATGATCACTGTGCGTCTGAAAAATATGCAGCACGTTGGTAAGATTTTTTTCGGCTAACAGAAAAACAGGCTTCTCGACCATGAATAATATGCTTGAGATTATTGTCGCTGCAGAAATTTTGATCATTGAATTTTCAACGTTTTAGCAAGGCATATTCATTTTTCTTTTGGATGTTGAATGCTTATATTATATAAAAAGGAAAGGATAAAAATTTCTTGAATTTTCTAAATTTTTCGTCAAAAATACTGTAGAGTATAGAGGGGTATAACCAATTGTTGTCTGATTACTGATTAGTGTTATTTAACTTTTTCTTCTAATAGAAAAAACCCACTAATTTAGCATCAACCTAATATTTTGCTTGTGCATTTTATCCTATTTTACCTAGAAAGCTCTGTTAGGCATAAAAACAAGTTGATCAATTTATTAAGGGTAATATAAGGTATAAGATTCTGTATTTTGAAATGTTTGCAATAATCATCAATTTCCATACAGCCATATTCATGTGATGTTGTTTGCAACGACCGCATATGTCGTCTGTTTGGTGGGGATCATTTTGATGTACATTTGGTATACACCAGAGCCTTCTTGCCTTCTCAACATTTTCTTCATTACTTGGACACTAGTACTTGTCCAACTCATGACCAGCGTGTCTCTGCACCCGAAAGTATGTTCTATTTGCAGCCATACCTTTACTTGTTCAAAACATTTTATCGTACAACATAACTTGATTTGGAATTTCCAATTTTATCTGCAATAGGTTAATGCTGGTATTCTAACTCCAGGGCTGATGGGGCTTTATATTGTCTTCCTTTGTTGGTGCGCCATTAGAAGGTAGGTTTACCAACTTTTGCTTTTGTTCAAGTTTTATTTATGCAACCTCTCTTGATTTCCATTTTTTACTTATTTTATATTTGAGCCTCGGGATATTTTTGTATGCAGTGAACCTGCTGGAGAAAACTGCATCAGGAAGTCAAACTCTGCACCCAAAACAGACTGGCTAAGCATCATTGTAATACTTATCTTTTTCTTCCTTCAGAAATTAGAACATCTCTTTAAACCTGATAGTTATGAGCTTACAAATATAGGTCTATGTCTATAGTGAATAGTCATTACCATTGTCACATACGTGTATCCATCAAATAAATGCCATGAAAAACTAATACTTATTCCCAAAAATTATAGCCTAATGTTTCTAGTCTATTGTTAGAACCTTTATCTATCTTATTACTTTTGGTTGTACATAGCATAATATATTTTTTATGACGGCTTAGTAACTAATTTAAAAATCTCAAAATACATTTCTTTTCATTGTTGGTTGACAAATGACAATGGCTGTTGTTGGCAGAGCTTTGTTATTGCAATACTTGCCATTGTTATTGCGACATTTTCAACAGGCATAGATTCCAAATGCTTCCAGGTTAGCATAAACTCTGAATTTAGCTTGAATTTTATTATTAGGTTCTCCAATAACTTTCTTACACATACCTGCAGTTCCGGAAGGACGATACACCAGCAGAGGATGATGTCCCATATGGTTATGGTTTTTTCCATTTTGTTTTTGCCACAGGAGCAATGTATTTTGCTATGCTGTTGGTTGGATGGAATAGTCATCATTCTATGAGAAAGTATGATATCCTACCCTCCTGTATTTGGCTCATATCATATGCTTTCTTGTTTTGCTTTGTCTGTCAAAGCAAATGTATTTCCAGTTGTTATTCATCAATGATCATATACAAATCCAGAAACCACAAAACTCAATAACTGTTGTTCCCGTAAAGTTTTATAGCTGTCTTTGCATGACAGAATATCAGCTGGATCCCTGACACCAAGTAATTCAATAAGCTAATACAGTTGCCACAAAAACATTATTATTGAAATAAACTTGTTTCAGCTTCTCACTTGTAGTGTGTTCATTGGAAGTTTCTTTCATTCAGTGCACACGTAAATGTTATAGCAAGTTGATGGTATGCCTTCATTCTTCTGCAGATGGACAATTGATGTGGGGTGGACCAGCACCTGGGTCAGAATAGTAAATGAATGGCTGGCAGTCTGTGTTTATTGTAAGAAAATCATTACACCTCTGCATTATTTTTTAATTATCAGTTGTTTAAAAACATGTTTTATTTATTTTTCGTTTTCAAATTTTAATGTTACATTAACTTTTATTTTGTCAATTATGCCTAAATAGTTAAGGGTGTTACAGGAAAAAAAACAAATAATTTCATCAAAAGTATACTTTTTTGTCCTTTTTAAATTATTTGTCTTTATCCTAAACTACTTTTTTGTAACTTATACCCTTAACTTTACTATGCATAAATAGTTAAGGTTTATACAGGAAAAAGAAAAATAATTTCATCAAAAGTAACAAAATTGATTGGTTTTCTTGTTATGTTTAAATAATCTTAAAACAACATTGTAGGAGTGGTTGGAGTGTTAGGGATTTGATGACATACATTCTTAACACAACATGTGTACATAATCTGGAAAGTCAGAAGGGCATGAATGACTTCAATGGAAATGAGTAGTTAGGGCTTTGATGAACGTGGTTGGAGTGTCCCATGTCTCATGTCTCGTGCGGCTATTAAATCGCCTTTGACCATTGTAGGAGCAATGGTTAAAACTCATTTGCTTGAGTTTGATGTTATCCAGTTCCATAGGGTAGTGACGATGATTTATCGTTTTACCTCAAATTATTTATTTGCATGCTTATTTTTTATTTTCCACATTAAGTGATGATTGTTTGAATGTGGTAGTCATGCCCTTCGACAAAGATTTAAATTATGTACAAGTTTTACTAGTTTCTTTTGCATGACTATGACTTAGTTTTGTTCTGCGGGTAGTGAATTTCAGAATTAGTGGTATCATAGCCTGATTTAACCAAATTGCTTAAAGAAAGCAAGTAAATGCTGTTGTATTAAAGAACTTTTCAGCTATTAATATAGTAAATGTTTCTTTTTATTAACTCAGATTAACAGGGCTTTACTAACTCTTTCCTTATTATTCTTAAAACAATTTTTGTTGATAGTATGGATGCTGATAGCTCCAATGATATGGAAGTGCAGACAAGTTGGTTCTACCTGAGAAAGTCGAAATATAACCATCCTAGTTATGAAATTTTGTTGAGAATTAAGATCTTCAGACAGCCCCAAATCTCAGATGTACATATAGTGGACTCCTCCAGCTCTGCAGATAGGAAAAAAGAATTGCAACTGCAGCATCCATGAAATTCAAACTGAAAAACTGATTGATCTTTGGTGTGCACTGGACAGAATCAATGTTTCTGGCACAAATGCACGCATACTGGTTGGATTGGATTTATGCGATTTCCGCATGAAGATATATAGTCCTTTCACTTTATGAAGGGATTAACAAAGTCAACTACACTCTTACCTGTACATGTGTCACTGAGAGATCATAATGTTATGTTATACAATTTAATATATGCATTCTTCAGTCATAATTTTTTGAATATCAGTCTCATTGATAGAGAAGTTTTTTAATGCTAACAGCTAACTTTACGATTATAAGGTATGCTTTTTACTACCTTAGTTCCTAAAAACAAGTCCCCTTGGCAAAATCAGGGGAGTCAAAATAGTTGAAACTCTCCTTCAGGGAAGGGGTTTTATCGCATAGAACATATGCTATATTCTCATCCCATAACAGTCGTCATGTAGCAGCAATAGCAGATTATGTGCAATCAAAATATTCAAAACGGCATTTTCCGGATCTTGTGGTTTTGTTTTATTGATTCTTATTGGCAATGGACTGAGGAAGTGATTACCTGCATAGCAATTACCCCCTCTAAATTACATAAAAAATGGACTCGAGAGGGGTTGAGATTCAGTGACTTTGGTGGCGGAAAAGTCACTTACTTCGGTGCATTTTTGTGAATTTTATGAAAGAGAAAGGTAAAAGAGAAATGATGGATAAGATGAGAGAGAGTCATTGTGACTTTCCTGCCTTAAAAGTAGCAAATTTATATCATATTTGTCGACCACTACAATCAACAAATAGTCTCTTCAATAAGCTCTAGATTTAGGGCCCGTTTGGAATAGCTTATTTTAGAGCTTATATAAAACAACTTATGCAAATAAATAAGTTTTTATGTATTATTTATAAGTTTTTAAGGTAGTTTATGAAAAAAAAAGTTAATGAAAATACGATTTTCATCAGTGAGAGCTTATAAATTAAAATAAAATTTTATTTATTTACATAAGCTATTTTTCATAAGCTCAAATCAAACGGGGCCTCTCTAATTTGAATATAGAGAAAGCTTATGATAGAGTAGCTTGAGATTTTTGAAGAATATTTTGGAGGTTTATGGTGCATTTGTGGGGGAGAGGAAGATGAGGGGGCAAATTTGGTGTGAAAAATGTACCACCACTTACTATAGTTTTGCAAATTAGAAAGAGTAATTTTTTGTGTATAAAACACTTTCTTTTACAGAAGTATTAAACACATGTTTCTAGAATTGGTTTTGCAGTATAAAAGCATAATTGTGTTATTAAATCCAGAAATGCCTATTTTATACAGTATAAACATTAGTAATAGGGTTCACAAAACAAACAAAAAAATCAGTAATAGGGCTCTATATTCCTCAAAAGAAATAGAGAAGGTTTGTTAAGATATTTTTAAGGAGTATATAATTTAAAATATCAATATTCATCTTGTTAAATTTTAAAAGTCATTTATCAAAAAAGAAAGTTACAAAGAACCACGGCCATGTACAATGCATATGCAGCGGTGTATAAAAGAAAACAAAAATCGAACACTAGTCGATTATCAAAAACATTGCAGTAATCCTATAGTGGTATAGAACTCAATCGTAACACCAAACAGTTAATTCAACATGCTTCCAGGGATAGAAAAGACCTTTACCAAAATAATAAGATTACAGGAATACCGGCATAGCAAAATCCAAGAATAATAATACAACCAGGAAATAAAAATAATAATACAACCATGATCACCATAACACACGATTAAGCATCCGACGCTACAACACAAGGCTGCACCTAAAAGAATTACTCGTCTAGGCGAAAGGGTTTCTACACTCCTTTCTCGTATTCATCAGCTCATTATATCAGGTACTGTAAGACTCCCATTGACAGGCAGATATTTGGCCTTCATCTTTCGTATAACAACAAATAATTTACAAGCAAGGTACACATATTTGAATGATGACTGACTATAAATCTCACTATGCCTGAGTGTTTCCTCTTGACTAAAGAATGGTACAAATAACTTCAACCATATTTGTACAGGGGTGCAACAAATTGATGCTTGGCTTGAAAAGAGAGTCCGAGCAGAAAATCTTAAGATCATCCGAATGGATTACCTCCTGCAGGGAAGGGGTTTAAAGTAGCAGAGGCCGACGACCTACCATTCAGTTGCTGATCTATATTAGAGAAGCCAAAAGCAGCTCCCTCATTACCAAAAGTCCCAATTCCTTGATGCCTACACATTCAGTTAAGTGTCAAGGTAAGGTAATGCAAACCACAACCAATAATTATCAACTCTATCCATATTCCATACAATCATAATAAATTTACCTTTAACAGATTACTTCACAAATAAAACTCAGCTCTCGATAATCACAACTAACCTACTCAAGAAACAACACTGAATATATAGAATTGAGGTGCTAAAATTTGTGTGTTTATTATGAATAACGTGTTAACTTTGTTGTTGTATCATATTCATGCTGCATAGTATGAATGTCAAAAGACGAGTTTCCACTTTCCAAGATCAAAAAATTAATCTAACTTAAAACAGGCTATGCAAACAGTAAATAGTATCAGGAGTACTGAAATAGTTACCTTGGGATCGACACATTAGTGGGAAGTTGTTGCTCCATGTACGCCCCTGAGATTTTACGTGGTTTATGATACAAATAAAGATCAAATAGCATAGGCAAAAAAATAATTGATCGGGGAAATGATAGAAGGTATACTTGGTCCCATTGCTGAGGCATGAATATGTGCTTGTGGAGGGAGCGTTGGTGCATATGATAACGAGGAGGGTGGATTCCAGGAAAGAGATTGATTACCCATGTTTGAAGGGTTTACTGCAGCTGAAGGCGCTACACTAGGCAGAGCACCTTGCAAAGGTGACATAGAAGGAAACTGCATTCAAGGAATACCAATCATAAAGCATCGACCAAAATGCGCATTAACTAAAAGAATTATGGAGAATATTATGCCATTATCTGTTTTCCTAACATAAATTGACAGGCATTGCTAAGCTCGAATTAACTAAGAGTTTACATTTATATATTAGAAAGTCAGCACGTCCTATTTCAACATTCCAGCTTTTTCAATGTCAGATGATAAAGAAACTAAATAAATATATCCATCATATACCAGTTATCCATCATTCTTATTAAGCTTAATTGCATGCATGTTTGGTCCCCTATGTTTATTTTAGGTTTCAAGTTGGTCCCTTATGTTTTAAAAGTTTCAAGTTGATCCCTTATGTTTTAAAAGTTTCAAGTTGGTTCAAAACGTTACTCACATTGGAATAAGTTAGTCCTTCCGTCACTTAACCGTTTAAAGATTCAGTTGACAATATGGGTGATGGAATTTAACTTATTTAGAAAATCAGTTTTAAAACATTATTTTTAAATTTTTTTGTTTTATTAAACTCAATATCATGTTGCTGAAGGGACTAGCTTTTTTTTTGAACAAATGCTGAAGGGACTAACTTATTTCAACATGAGTAACGTTTTGGACCAACTTGAAACCTTAAAAACGTAAGGGACCAACTTAAAACTTTTAAAACATAAGGGACAAACTTGAAACCTAAAATAAACATAAGGGATCAAACATGCAATTAAGCCTTCATATTATTAATACGATAAGGCTCCTCTATTAAAGAAAGCAATCTTCGGAAATTAATGTACACTTCAGTAAATAATGATAGAAAAACTCAATTTTTTAACAGGACAAGATTCAAACATATATTTATCTTCCACCAATGGCTCTAAAGCACATCATGCACTTTGGAAGATCCAAATCACCAACCGATAGTAATTAATAATGATTCAAATAAAGATTCACAAAACCTATGTAAAAGAGGAAATGTGCACAAACTATCACCAGGCGTACTACACACTATTACATAAATTGAAATTACTTACGGTTGGGGCTTGAACTGGTGTTGGTTCGTTGATCACGTCAAATGGATTTGTAGATTGTGATGGTTGTGGGAAACTCGGCATGGACTGTAACAATGGGAAGAAATTTATAAGAAAATGTATCATAATATGGTACTGGCATGTAGCCACAGATTAAGTTATAAAGCGGTAAGCTAATGATTTGGAATTTAAAGTACCATCACATTATTATATTGAACTGAGACACCCATGCCAGGTGGCGCACCCATTTGCCAGCCTGGGACTGGAGCAGGGAAGGATGAATATTTTATAGTGAATAGATCCTGCAAAAATCACAACTAAAGACTAAGATAAACAATAGACATATACAAGCAAATACACAATAAAATAGTGACCACCTTGGGAAAAAATGTATCATATATTGTGTACTTGCTAGTGCCATATTTTATAGTGCTTTATGAAGTTAAGTAAGGAGTCGATAATACCTCAGGAAGTTCATTTCTTCCACTTGGTTTTATGTCTACAGTAGAAGTTTGTGACGCAAAATTAGATTTTTCCCCATCGACAACCTTTGAGAAATGTGGCACTAGCGTGCTTGGATGCCCCTGTATCGTGGGAACAGAAGATGTATTACAGGTCTGAGTGATATTTCTATGAAAGGATGAATGAACATCACATCTTAATTAATTGACAGAACATTTTATACAGCGTCTTAATAAGACAAACCTGGTTATTCAAAGCTCCACCTACTGGTGGTGTAGATTGTTGAATAGTAGGCTGACCAACAGCAGACGTGAACAACGGTTGTTGTTGCTGATACTGCAAATTAGGCCATGGGAGTGCATTATTGAAAGGTGATTCCATTGTCAATCCAGAAGATGCTAATGAAGCAACACTGGATGGGAATGTTGTGAGGCTGCTCACTGTTGGAGCTCCGACAGTAGCAGTAAGAGCTGATCCCGCCAAAGGCCCTGCAGGTGAAACAGATAAAAAGGTGTTGAATCGTTAGCAATGTTACGATACTGCTCAAAGGAATAGCTACTGCAAGACAGTGACCACCTTGGGCTCCAGAAACTTGATCAGGTAAAGATGATGGAACTGACAACTGGGACAGCATCGATTCGAGTGGATTTACATTTGAAAGGCCCTGAGATACTTTTACCTCAGGTGCAACATCAAAGGAGGCCCAATTGTTATCATCAGAATTTGTTGGGTTCACAATTTGAGCCACGGTAGTTTGTGTGGCATGAGGAATTGCTGGAGCAATAGGTGGTTCAGGAACATCATCAAAATCAATAAGGCTCCTGATAGTCTCAAGCTTAACTTCTGACGGTGTTCCATTGCTGGATGCCAAGCTACTGGAAGATGCCGTTCTCTGCAATTATAGTAGTCAAAGGTATGATAAAATGTTTCGAATAGAAAATCAATTTTGGGAACTGCAGAAAGAACCGCAACAACCAAAAAGAGCCTTTTTCCCATTAGGTGGGTGGGATACCATAATGATTCCACGTAAATCATATCTAGTAATGGAAAGGAAAACTAAGCCCTTGAAAAAACTTGATAGTAAAGAACGTAAATACGGAGTAAAATTTATGAAAGTGCCAAGTAAATACCGAGCCACGTTATTAAGAACATCATTGATATAATCTCACCTGTGTGAGTGTTGAGCCATTAGCAGCCTGTCCACTGTTTGCTTTGGGAGGTTCACTAATTCGCAGAGGTACTACATTTTCTCCCAAAATTTCTCTAACAGGTCGGACAACAGGTAGTAGGCTTGAAGAACCCAGGTCTTTGGCTCGATCAGGAGATTGGTTTTCCATCTTATTACCTCCATCGGATATATGATTATCTTCAAATTTCCGCCCATCTCCAAATCTATCTTCACGGCGCCAGTCATTGATTATTGGAGGGCGGCCAGGGCTTCTCTTATGATCGGCATAATGTCTTTCTTGATCATATCCAGGACTTCTTCCACCTGAACTAGACCTGTCACTGTAACGGTGTTCATATGTATCCTCATACGGAGGGCTTTTTGGTCCTCCCTGATACAACTCCGTCCTCCTGGCTTCATAGGAATCATCCTTGTCGCCCTGTATGAGATGCAGCATAAGAAAATGAGGTTTCTCTCAATACATTTAAGCAATTTTAAAGCAAAAGCCAAGAGTGTACTAGTTTAAGGGTGTATTTGTATTGACTAAGCATAGTCACTTGTATGAGTGTTTGGGAAGTCTTATGAAAATAGTTTATGACATTGCCATGAGCTATTTTTGGCTTATTTCAATAAGCTCTTCAGGATAGCATACAACCAACTTACACAAAAACAATCATGTTTTCTCTTTGATTATAGAAATAGCTTTAATGAGAAACACTTGCATGATGAATGTTTATTCAATTAGCGCTTAATTAGGCCATTTATTCACACATACCACAAATCTATAAGGGAAATGCTAACTAGTGCCCCTGGGGCACTAGTTAAGGAAACCAATATAGAAATATTGTATTGGGAAATGTGGAAAAGTTGTATATTCTACTTTCAACTTTCTTAACTATTGCCCCAGGGGCACTAGTTAGCATGACTCTATCTATATAAAGCATCAACACATATTGCACAACACATTGGCATGAATCCCTACATGTCGAATTCCAAAACAAAACAAAAATCTTACTCCAACATGGCTACCACAACACAGTAGGGCAAGACTGCTGTTCTTTTTCCGTAAACAAATAGAACCAATAATAAAATTTAAAGTAAATTGTAGTAATAATGGAAAATAAGGTAGGTGTTTTTGTCCAGTACCAATTTTATTTCCCCCAACATTTTCATTTCATTAAGCATGTACCATATGTCATAATATTGTAAGTCTTGAAGCATATATAAATGATATGAATCTTTTTCCTTAAACTCACGACATACACACACATTGTGTCCTACAATAAAATTTCGTGTATCACACTTGTGCTTCGTACATTAAAATTGAACATGTGAGAGAATAAATAGAATATGCTTAAAATGGAGTACATTATATCTGGTAAAGGACAACGGACACTTTACAACCTTTACTCTTGGAGGTTTGTCATAGGACCTGTCGCCAGTGAATCTCCTATCCACGTAAACACGCTTGATAAAATCCCGAAGCCTGTCAACATTACTGGCACCAAACATGACAATCAGAGTAATGCACCCTAGAATTAAAATAAAACAAAAAACTAACAAGCAAATACTTACCCGCTATCAGGTAAAGAATGAGTTTGTGCATCCCACTCTTTAAAAAATATTTCTTTTGCACGCTGAAAGTATAATAGCGAATGAAAGTCAACTTAAAAATAATACGCAACATCAATGGAACGGAATAAATCTATCATAAGTTTAAGCACATATAAGAATCGGTACCTGATTTCCTCCTTCTTGAAGTGCACTTACTTCTTGTGCAGTAAATTTAGCCATGGAGATTGATTTTACTCGATGAGTAAATTCCCGGCTGGAAATTAACATAAACAGTTTAGAAATGGGAAACTTTACTTTCCTATCTCCAGTACAACAGGATATATTGCCGAAGGAGAAACATATTTAGTATACAATTTATGAACACCGGTCCATCAAAAACAACACTAAAACGATACTCAAAAGGTACAAGAAAAATACAATTGATGTACAGGAATAAAGCTTCGTTATTAGTGAAGTAGAAATTCGAGTTCAAGTGAGAAATATATCATTACAATGAGCAGTATTAGTCAGTACGATATGTTTCAATGTACCTTAAGAAATATCTATTCAACAATCATCAACCTCAACATTTCGACACAGTTTGAAAGTAAAAAGATTAAGTACTTACTGTATTCCACTGCAGTTTGTGCAAACAAACGTCCAGAAATTTGTGCATACATATTGTGGTCCCTAACAAGAGAGTAAGAAACAAGGGGGTTATTGTAACAGACTTGTCACGGTATCAAATTCAACCATTTCCTAGCTACGTTCAAAGAGCCCAAGCAGACCAACATTATAAAAAGCTGGCAAAGAATAAAGATCACCAACACTTAAATCAAAGCGTACAACGTGAGCATAAATATGCACATCATAAGCATTCTATCTCATATTCAAATTTATCTCTTCATTCAAGGTTTCTGTTGTAGTATGGAATCTAGGAGACTAATTAATTAGGGCAGGGAACTGCTATCATCTCTTTGATTTTAATTTTAATAGTCTACAACCACAGCATAAACAAAATTCTGAGAACATTTGTTTCCTGTCTATAAAATGTAAAAATAAAACACAATCCATGGAGCGAAGCCTCGCTTGAACTGATTGTAATATCAAACTCTGGTCTTACTTTCAACAGTTGGCATTTAATAAAAGATTCAGCGTCCGTTGACAAAAGATATACACAGGTAAAGTCATATGATTTGTGCTATACACTCAAGCATATTCAAATATAACAAGTAGCAACCCGTTTAAAGTTGCTACAAAGTAGCAATCCATAGAATAATTCTCAGACACTAGCAGATTATATATCGTTAAAAAGCAGTGTAAACGGCAAGGCAAACACGGTTGTTGCTTAGGCCCCAAGCCAACCACCCATGCCTCCATTATTTTATACATGTCTCACTAATTTGTCCATGGGTAGATGGTAAAAAAGAAGTGTATCTCATGGAAGACCAATATTACTTTATCGTGCCTATGAAGCACAGACACTCCTCGGATTAGACGTGTCCCGGTGTCGGACACGTGTCCAACACAACACCGACACATGTAATTACACTGAATTATGTGTTTTTCTCAAATTATTAGTGGGTGTCGGCGTGTCCGGTGTCCGTGTCCGTATCCGTGCTTCATTCGTGACCAAAGTATCTCTCCCCACAGGTCATAACTTACATCTTTATATTGAATAAAATTACTTCCCACTTTACTGACATAAGCTTGTAATGTACCTCTCTCGCTATTTTATTGACTTTTTATTTCTTTTGTTGATATGATTAAATATAATAGATATAAATCGCATTAAATTGTCAATAAAATGTGTGGTAAGTTTGTACCAAAAAAAAAAAATGGGTGGTAAGTTGTTTGGATTTTCATATCTCGATGCATTACAGTTTACTTTTCTTCTTTTGAAAAAAGTGTATTTCACCGTTTTTTGTTATATTATTAAGGACAATTAAGATGGCTAATGCCATATCATCAAGCAACAAAAGATTAAACTTACAACTCTACCTTTTTTTTTGCTCGAACATGGTACTACAACCTTCTATTCTACCATTTTTTGCTGCTGTTATATATTTAAACTTGCTGCCGTTGACAAATAACAACCCCTTCATCTTGAATAATTAATTTAAAAAGGTTGGTGTAGATAGGAAATTGAATCTTATTAAATATTTCTAAAGTTCGCCTTAGGCCTCGTAAGTTCTCTACACAGGCATTGAATGGTTACCACTACATGATTGTGACTTAAAATGTTTCACACTCTAACTGCATTTCTAATGAGTTGTCCTATTGTATATTAAATGGCATAAACTACAGAGTAAGAAATTTCACTTGCTTGAAGAGTAGGAAAAAGATGCTACCATGCTGTTGCAGTTAATGCATCTTCTATTCGGTGTAAGTTTGAGAAGACCTCGAATAGTTCGTTCATGTTTCTGATCTTCCTTTAGTCGACTTGTCATCTCCGCTTCTGTTAAACACATCATAACTCATAAATATCAACATAAACCAAACCAATCCAATCAAGTAATTCACAAATGATTATCAAAATTTCTATCAAATTGCTCCAAAAGCTACAGAGAAATTAACTATGTTTGAATTCAGCTTTTGGATTGAAAAAAGTGATTCTGAAGACTCAAATTTGATTTCGGTATGTTTGCTTGTTTTTTATTATAACTGATTTTACCGCTAAAATTGATTCTAACCTGATACTCTAGAATTTCTAGCTTTTGCCTTGAAACATGATTTGGTCACTCAAATTTATTATTCAAATCACATTCTCATAAACATGATCATTTTACTTAAAGCTCGCTTTTTAACTAAACTCAATTTTACAAAATCAATTTTCGCGGTGTAGAACCAAACACTAACTAAAACTTATCATGCTTTCATCCGAAAATATGATCATCCATACAATGCACCTAGATTCTAGAATTTTCCAAAACATGAAACAAACAAATATGAAGAAATCAAGAACATTAAATTTCACAAATAATTGTTTGCAGTCAGCATACAAATTGAAGGAGAATGCAAATAATCAGATCTAAGAATTGAAGACTTGCCTAAGAACTAAGAAGAAGAAGAAGAAGAAGAAGAAAGTTTGCAAATGATATTCTGAAGTCGAAATTCAGTTAGAACCCTAAAAGTTGATATATAGAAAGAGTTAAAAAAATTGAAATGAGAAGTGCCTGATTTTGCAGAAGAAGAAAGAAACAGTTAAGCAGCTTTTTTGTTTAAGCTGCTGACGGTGATGGTCAATAAAAGAGATCCTGCAGCACAGCGCAACAACAGAGAGATCTTTCTGAGTTGGTGAAATTACGGCTTTAGACAGCTCAGAATGAGGTTTTAGCCAGAGAAAGAGTGAAGAAAAAGGGAGAAAGGGTAAGGAAAAAATGATTTATTTGAATAGTAAAAGGATTTTTTTTAGTCAAGATATAGTAATAAGAATTTTTTGTGCGGCTAAATATTGATTTGTAAGAGTTTTGGACAGTCTCTTGTTAAGTTGCGATGGTCATACATGGCATGGCGACTCATGATGGCTAAGACCAATGACAGTCACATTCTTCAAAATAATATAAACCGGCTTCTAGAAGAACAAAAAATAATAATATGACATAGACTTAGTTTTTTATTTTATTTTATGAAAGATTAGACTTAAAGTATCATTTCTACCCTGTGCTCTCCACAATCTAAATAAGTTTTATTTTGGAAGACAATAATCACAGCCGTAAGTTTCATTTAATTAAGTGAGACGTTCTTTGTTTGTTTAAAATGGATGGGGCTCTCTTACTAGTTTTTGATTGGATAAATGGGATCCTATCACAATAGTTAATCAATCTTTTTTTTTTAATACCACTCTTACGGTTAATGATGTCACTAATGCTTTGGAAATTGGGACAACAATTACTTGTTTGAGAACGTACTTTATAATATTGCAAATAAAATCGTAGCAATCCCTACCACCATTGAGACTGATGGGCTTGACACCATTGGGTGAGGTGGCGCTAGTACTTGTCAATTCTCGGTCATGAGTGCTTACGATTTACTTGTTTCAAATCGTGTTACTGTGAAGGGGATTGGGAAGTTCTATGAAATTGGATGGGATCACATCGTATTCAAACTTTAATGTGGCTAGTGGCTCATAGACATATTCTTACTAACTACTGCCGAAGCAGATGGGGGTGGGTATATCACCCACGTGTCCCTATTTAGAATGAAGATGTGATTGTTCTTCATGTGCTTCGTGATTGTACGCAGACATACCAGGCATGAAATAGACTTGTGTCTCCGGATTAGGTCACTGACTTTTTTTCTTTTGTTGATTGTAGAGTCTGTGCTTTCAAAAACCTCAACAAAAAGGTGGAATGAGGTTGTTATGCTAGGTGGCAAACAACATTTATGGCTACATGTTGACATCTGTGGATTTGGAAAAATTAGTCAATTTTCGAAGAAGGATTCCAAAGACCAGCCAACTGATGAGTAAAACGGCAAGTGTACGGTTCTACCGAAGTAGTAAAAAGTGAGTATCG
>Ga0315915_1002471_pt1 | contig 23311 bp, 15 predicted proteins | sample MpolbnodulesMG_FD_207738 | JGI IMG/M metagenome (GOLD analysis project Ga0315915, IMG submission 207738) | Medicago polymorpha root nodule microbial communities from Los Angeles, California, United States - branched nodules | ecosystem: Host-associated > Plants > Roots > Nodule | place: USA...
AAAAAGTTTTATATCTAGGAACAGAGGTAAAATATCTCCTTTCTACATGTCCAAATCATGTAATTTGACTTTCCACCATCTTTTTTATTATAGGTGTTACTCAATTTTCTCTCATTCTTAATCGTATCTCGTGTATCTGATCACATTCAACACAATATTTTTATTTCTACCACACTTATGTCATTAACGTGATGTTTTTTAGTTCCTATTACTTCATCTCATACAACATTGTCTCTAATAAAAAAATTCCTTCAACATGAACATAACTCTTGTATAACATAAAACACATGACTCTCTCATCCATTTCAAACACTAAACTAATTAATTTCAATGGTTTATATATTCTTTTATTTCTATGTCTTTTTGTACTATTGACCATTTGACCTAAGATATTTAAACAGTGTAATATGATCTTGAACTTTCATATGAGTTAGAAATATTGTCTTGCCAAAATTTGTTTTTTATATACTATGTCTTACTTTTATCGAGGCGAAAATCATATGTTTTTATAGCGTATCTTTAAGTCTCTAACCTCTAATTTAATGCTTCTTTGACTGACTCTCCAAATAGAACAATATCATTTACAAAAATCATGCATCTTGGTGCTAGCACTTGGATATGATCTGCAAGTATGTTCAAAACTAGAGGCTCTTTGATTATAAGTAATATTAATGAATTTTACACTTATTAAAATATTTAGTAAAATGGAATTAATCTTCTTAATCCCATACAAAATTAAATATATTTTTAAAAGTGTCATTCATGATTTTTTTTTTCCACATAAGTAGAAGGTAATTAACGATAAAATTTGGATTAGTTGATAAGTATGGTAACTTTTTGCCACATCATCGTTTTTGTAATGTTTGGTTAACAAAATGACTAAATTGAAAATGTTTACAAACTTAAAGGACTTGTATGTGACCATAATAACTTAAAGAACTAATATGTTACAAACCTCGAACTTAAAGGACTTATGTGTTACCAAAATAACATAAATGATCAATCTACTTCAAACTTAAAGGACCTTTGGTGTAATTTAGCCAAAATAATAATAATTCCATGAATGTATTGGTACGTCGCAAATCCACATTCATGCACCTCTCTCTAACGTAACAACTTTTAGAAACCAGTCGTGAAAAGAGTAAAAAAAAAAAAATGGCCAAAAAGATTAATAGCATTTTAAAAAAACTTTCGACATTCCATCCTTCTAGCACATCAACAAAAACTTTCCTGCCTCATATGGGAATGACACAAATAGTGGTAAAGCCTACATCGATGATTCGTTGTTTCAAGATTGAAATTAGAATACTGCTCTTCTCACAACAATTTTTGTCCGCTCCCAACTGAACTTCTGAAAATATCATTGCGTGAGTTAACTCACGCAGATGTTAAACTCTGCATAACTTAAGTTACGTTGAAAAACCTCAATATTTTCATCATTCCTTTCTTCTCCATAGCATCGATGAATATGAGCAAGGAAGAGAACAACAAGTTATGCAATCCTAAAATAATTGAGAAAGAGGAAGAGAGAACCAAATGGTGGACGAAATATAAGTCGGAATGTTGGCATGTGAAGAATCGTGAAATAGTTAGAATTTAAAAGAAAAGTTGCGGCGTTAATTTGAAGCATATGGAAGAAATTGAAATTATATTAGGGTTGTTGTTTTAATTTGAAGTTGCGGCGTTAATTGTTGATCGATGCTATGGAGAAGAAAAGATTGATGAAAATAGTGGGGTTTTTCAACGTGACTTAAGTCACGCAGGGTATAATACATGTGTGAGTTAAGTCACGCAGGGTTTAACACATGCGTGAGTTAAGTCATGCTGAGTGAGTTAACTCATGCAGGGCCATTTTCAAAAGTTCAGTTGGGAGCGAGAATTATTTGGAGAAGAGCGGTATTCTTGAAATTAACTTCATGTCAAATTACACTCCCAACACTCCATCTGAGCCCATTGAAAATCATCACAAACAAAATTATACCTCAATCCTTTCCACTTCACTGCCTTTTTTTATGATAGGTTTAGTACCCCATATCTCCCTTTTCACATGGTTCTCAACAATCTCCCTCTTTACCACTATCTAAGCGTAGGTTTACCTACCATCATTGGACTCCTCCTTCTTCTCGCGACTTTCATCCAACCTCCGCACCTCACGAATCCTACCTCCTACTCGACATCTATCTTCTTGTGATCCTTCCTCCCATCATGTCTATTGAATCTTGATATATTAGTCAACACTGTATATGAACCAAAACACAACTTGTTTAAAGCTTGCACCATCTTCACGTTGTCACGAATGTTACAAAATCCTACAAAATTAAACCCCTGATCCCTCACATTCCTTTTGAGAAAGAAATACGTCCAAAAGAGTGTCACTCGTATGAACATTGTCCCTTAATTCTTCATGCATAACATCATCAGGACAAATTAATCGCACGTGCATTGGAGAGCTTTTTACCGTCATCAATCCCCCTATTACCCATCAAATGGCACGTGTGTACCATAATCGTATATACCATTGTCTAATTAGAATGTGCCATGTGGCACATCCTTTAAAAAATTATATCAAATAAAGCATTTATAAAGTAACATTGGCAAGTGGCACACTCTAATTGGCCAATCATATATACCATTGGTACCTTAATGGTACACAAGTGGAATCCATTATCCATCGTCGCCTTACCGCGCGAACCTTGAAGCATATTCATTATCTTATCCTTGAGTTATCGATTGAACCGCTTTTAGAAGTCTCGATCTCACCGCAATACTTAAAAACAAAAATCTAACAACTAATAGTCACCATAAACAATATAAAATCATTTAAAATCTAAATTCCTCGTGAAATCAACAAAATTTAACGGCCTATATGTTCCTTAACTAAACAGATAAATAAATTGTTCTCTTTACATCATTCAAATAATAATAGTATATATCAAATAAAAGTTATACAATTTGAGCAATAATTTCTGCAAAACCAACTATAACTTTTTCTTCGGTTGTTATCGCAGACTAAATTTCAATGGATTCTAATCAGTATTTAAACGTGGATTCTCTCAGATAATTTGTCTTTAACTAGATTTTATCAACTACTTTAGTCATTGGTTAACTAACAACTTAATTTTATGAAGAAAAAAATTTAATTATTGTTAATTATAATTTTCAAGTGTTCAACTTCGTAGATATTTGAATATATGAAAATTGCAGTTTTATACTCCCTTTGGTTCTATTTACAAGAAACAATTGACTTTTTAAGTTTATTGGATAATTTAGATACATAAATTATTCAATAAACCTAAAAAGTCAATTGTTTCTTGTAAATAAGACCGGAGTGAGTACATCTTAATTTATGGCTAATCTAGCTATTGTTGTGTGAATTATAAATCTCACATTGGATGAAAAAGTGGATGTGGAATAATATATAAGTGAGATTGAGAGGATATATATGTATATATAATAACTTACGATTTTAGATGAAGATATTGTGTCCACACACTCGTGTGATTGCCCAAAGTCCAATGTAATGATCTTACTACTTCCCCTTATAACCCTACAATGGTATCAAAATCTAGTTCGACTGATTTCTTGTAGTGAAAGTCTTCTTAATTATCTGGTGTTCAAGCATCCATATGAATGGATGGATCAACACTTGAGAAGGAGATTTGTTGTATGTCAAGTGTAAGTCAGATGTTCTACATTGGAAGAAAAAAAATAAAAATTGGGAAATATATAGGTGAGATGACACATATACCTAATGTCTTTAAGATTTTTAATTAAAACATTACTTGTGTGCTGTTGAGTGGTATGCAAGTGAAATGATTAATATAAAATACCTTAAAATTTTAGATTAAGACGTAGTGTCCAATTCATGTATAATTGCTCTTACTAAAATATAATAGTCTACCTGATCGACACAATTATGACCTTGTTGTTTCAAAATTTATCAAATTCTGATTTTTTTTTATTTTTAAATAACCCACTGTAAAATAACTAATACTAATACCAGTCTATAAATAATTGTAGTTAATAAATATGAGACCGTAATATTCAATTCTAAGTAATGTTTCACCTGACAATAAGAGCCCCACCTAGACCCCTAGATGGACTTTGGATTAGGAGAAACTCTTGGATGGTCACATGATTAAGAAATTGCAATTGATCACAACCAATTAAAACTTGACACATCATCATACAAATAAAGTAAAAAAATAAATAATTAAAATAAAGAGAGAGAATATGAGTCCATAGTTTTTTTTTTTTTTTTAACTCGTGAAAATAAAAACACTACCAACAAAAGAGAGAAAACGCAACGTTGGTGGTTAGAGCTATGCCGGAACGACGATGAGGGTGGGGTGAAGACAGTTGCGACGTCTGTGTTGATGACGGTGATAGAGAAGGTGCAACGATTGCCATGCCGGAACGACGACAAAGGTGGCGGTCAAAACGGCGAAAAAACTTCGATGTTGATGATGGTGACAAAGAAGGTGCAACGACAAGGGTGGTGGTGAAAACTACGGCAACTTCGATTTTGATGGCGGTAAAAGAGTGGAGGGATGAAGAGAAAATGAAATTTTACCACTCAAATTGAACCTTTTTTTTTTATCAAATTCACTGGTTTATCACTGATTGTGTACTATTTATGGGAATGGTTTTTGGAAAATTGGCTTAGGTGGAACCAATTTTGCTGGCGTTTGGTTTTGCAATGTGTGTCATCTGTTTTGGTTTTGCAATGTGTGACCAAATTGCAATTTCTTGGTCATGTGACCATCTAAGAGTTTCTCGTGGTTGGGTTCAATAACTAGCAGCCTCACCACTTCAAAGGAATTAAGTGATGTGATAGATAGGGAAAGATAGAGAGAAAATGAAGATTTGAATGTGAGTAAGAAAATTATGCGTATACAAATACTATAAGAGTTGGTCTATATTTATTTATAATTAGTATTGAAGCCTGATTTTTACAAATAAGTTTTGAGGATTGTTGGCTTCTATGGAATGGATGAAAGAGTCAGGGTTTAAACAGATTATATTTACTCTTCACTCTAAAAATGCAGTCGGCTCTTTCAACTGAGTGCATGCATGGTCAATCTGGTTAGGTTCTATTTTATCTAAATGTCATAGCATTTTATCGATTTTTTTAATAACTCTTATATTGAGTTCTTTAGGAGAGAAGCTAATATGGTCGTTTACAATCTGGCAAAAGTTGCAATATATAACGCGTGTTCTCAACCTTATATTAACATACTCGATTATCTCGTTGATTTTTAATGAAATGCATTAGTTTCTCCGATAAAAAAATATATTTTTTTTGCAATTAATGCACTTTGTTGGGTCTGTTATTTATACAGTTGTAGTTGTCCATGAGGTAAATATTAATAACTAAGGAGTGGGGAAATTGGTTAAATTTAACAATTTTTTTTTTTTTTGCGGGAGAAATTTAACAATGTTAAATACTGATTTTTTTTTTAATGGGTTGAAAGATAAGTTTTGATATTCTTAATCTTCCACTCATAATATTGTAAAAAAACGGTTGTATTTCCTCAAACCGAGTTCAATTGATCCATAATAACTTGAGTATTATTATCAAATCTATTTCATAGCACTGAGATCACATCATTGAACTCATAAAAATAAAAATACATATAAACTGAGTGAGATCACTCATAATTAAGAAGACATGCTTTTTCTTTTAGAATACATGTCATGTTTTATTTTATTGTATTCATGTATATAAGTTGCATGCGCCCAGCCCAATTTCTTACATCAAGCCTTTGGAGAAGCAGGAGGAGGATTATAACCTGAAAGAGTCACATTTATACTAAACATGATTAGCACTGTACATAGAAATTAATATATATCGTAAAACTAATAAATTAATCTTTCTTTTGGATTAAAAATCATACAGTTTATAATATCATTGAATTTGCCCCGTGAGTATAATGACCAATTTAATAACCAACTAATTAGTGTGTATAATTTACTATGTTAAAGCTCTTTAAAAAAATTAACTTACTTCCACATTTGCCTGTAGGTATATCTTGCAATTCGCAATTTCGAGCTACATTCAAAGCTTTGTCTATGCTGATATTTTGCATAAGAAGAGGAGTCACATATTGGCAGTAACAGGAGACATCAACACCATTCAATGCATTACAACATAAATCTGATGGTGGCAACGTTGGCCCATCCTTTAGGACAAACGGTTTACAATGGTATACAATGCCATTCAAGTCACCACCACATTCAAATTGAGCAGAAATTCCTACCACTAAGATACTTAGTGTAAGAACTAATGTTGCGAAGTGTAAGCATCTAGCTGCCATGATGATCAAAATCTTACTCTTTTCTCAAATTCAAAATCAACTTAGTTTGGTCGACGAACTTATATTAATTACAGCACTAGAGAACATTTATATAGAAGAATGATGGTGTGAAAAGGTGTATAATTAAAATTTATAAAGATTTTTTTTTTTCCCACAATAATGGTCATTTATAACTTGCCAAAAGAAAATTATAATAAAGGAATGTTATAACTAATATTAATATTAATTGCAGCAGTAGACAACAATTTATAAAAGAATGATGAAAAGGTGTATAATTTTTTATAATGATTACTTATTTTTTTCCCAAGATAATTATAATTTATAACTTGCCAAAATAATATATTTCATTAATAGAATTAATTAACACAATAATTTATTTAATTATTTTTTATAATATTTTTAATTTGTTTACCAAAATATTGATAATTTATAGCTTGCCAAAAAATTATTTATAATAAGGAATGTTTTTTTTAGTAATTATATTAAGGAATTTTATTTTGACAAAATAATAAGGAATGTTATAACTAATATTAATTGCAGCACTAGAGAACAATTTATTTAAAAGAATGATGAAAAGGTGTATAACTTTTTTATAATGATGATTTATTTTTAGACCAAATATTTATAATTTATTTATTTTTTAGTAAAGAATATGATAAAAAAAAATTTGTCTGATAGCCTCGTGGCTGGAGCTGACACAATTAAATGTGGAAAAATGGGGTGTCCAGAGTTCGACCCGGCCACTGCATAAATTATGCAATGTCCCTGCCAACTGAGGTAAACTCACAGGGAAAAGAATATGATAATTTATAACTTGCGAAAAGAATATTTTAGTATAGAATTAATAAATGGTAGAATAATTTATTTAAATACTTAATTAATTTGATCTTATCGCCTGAATATAACTTTGATCCTTCCCTTGAAAAAAAGTTTACTTTGATCCTTCCGTATAAATATTCTATTTAATGCTTAATCTAAATTATAATTATTTTATGGTAGAATTAATGTCTAAATGAATTCTAACATATTTTGGAAGGTTTTGTGGCCTTGACTTTGGTCCTTCGAGTGCAGTACTCCTCAAAGTTTCAAATTCGATTTTTCACGATATCAATTTCGGTGTGTTGGTTTACCTTCTTAAAAAAAATATTTCATAAAAAAATTAACACAATTTGTTTCAATTAGGTTAATGTTTTTTTTTTGTTTTTTTTTTAAAAAAATAATTATGTTTTTTTATTATACTTGTTTTGACCCAAAATCATCCATCCAAATTGTTTTTCTTTCTCTTTTAATTGCCATATATGTTTTTTTTTTCTCTTTTAGTTAAATAACGTTTGCCATATATTTTCAATCTTCTTTTGTTTGTTTTGTGATTTCGCCATCTGAACACGATTCTGTTTGTTTCAATTTCCCGTCTTAATGGTAATCTTTTCGGCACAAGTTTTGCTAGATGAGATTACAAAGAGTTACAACAAATCATGAAAAACTGAAGGAACAAAAAAAAGCACAAAAAAATTAGCTAAAATACAAACAACAAACATTTTTGAGGATGAAGCCGTCAATAGTGATAACCAAAATCAAAAGTAACGTATTTTGATTTCAACCACCAATAAGATTGCAACTTAATCTTCGTATAAAATTTACAAATGATGGAAAATATGATCTTTGTGTTAATTCCAAATTATCCAAATCATAGAAAGTCAAACAATATTCAATGAAAGCTCATCCCTTTTAGAAAAGCCACCTAAAGCACCAAAGTGTAGATAGTGGTCATGAAGAAAACCGTGTGATACTGATTCAAAGCCCTATCAATTTGCCACCAAAGACCATAACCTGCCAAAAAAATCACAATTGACAAATATTTTGTCAATATCTTCATTAATTCCACACCTTCCAATGAGAGGAAAGTAAAATGAAAAAAAAAATTCTTGTGGTTAATAATATTTGAATACGAGTAAGAGCTTTCCACCATATACAATACCTTCTCTCCCTATCAATCCAAACCCCACAGTCATGATGTAGTTGTTTGGCGATGGTGTGCGCGTTGGTTTTCACGACGTCACCACCTCTTGACCGACGACGTTGATATTCCATCGACGTCGCGGTTCTGGTTCTTTTGGAGTTCTGTAGATCAATTGCAAATCTATGAGGGTTGACCCTTCATAGATCGGTGTTTGATACGATGAGGGTTACTAGATTTGGTCACCTTCGTCGCTAATGTTTGTTGTCGTTCCATCTTTTTTGTCGTTCAAGCTTCTGCGCGTTTTCCCAACCTCCCTCTCCCCCGTCATCGGTCTTTTGGTCAGTGGCGTATTTAAGGTCTTTAAAGGGTCGTGTTGCGATGTTGGATCCAGATTCTAGATGGTTGGTGCTCTCTCTAGTGTTAGCTCTAGATATCCTCCTTCGCGCCGAACGATGGGACAATAAGGTTCTAAAAATGGGACCCATTTGTTTGGGTCTACGTTGGCTGATTTGAACATCTTGTTCAGCGGTGTGTGGTTTTTGCAACTTAGTTATGATCTGCCACCAGTAGCTTGTTGTTGGTTCAGATGTTGGGTCTATTTTGGCTCGAAAGGGCGGTTAAGTCTGTTGTGTTTTGCAGTGGCTAATGGTATGTGAACCCCTATTTGGCAGTTGGTTCATTCACTATTCAAAAAAGATGTGTATGAATTTATTCAGACACGTCTCTGGTTCGTTAAAATGTTTGCGGCTTTTACACGTTGTTTCTTTTGCAATCTAGTTTCGTGCCCCGCGTTGGTTTTGCTCGATTGTGCTGATGTGTATTTGTTTGTATGACATTTGTGTTTCTTTATACCACTTTGGTTATATTCGTTGTAATACCCTCTTATGGGATGACTTTGTGGTTGTTGGTTTAGGTTTATGCCCTCTCAGCTTTTTGTATTTTCTCTTTTTTTATGTATTTTTCGATGCTTAAAAAATATATTCCACACCATCCAATGCAAAAATATATGTTGTTATTAATAACTCCCCTCTTAAGCAAGTTGTATTTAGTCAGTACGCGGCTAAGAAACATACATCAAGGAAAAGGAGAAACTTTAAGTGGAACTGCTTTTAATCGAACATTATAATTGTGTTCAAATATAACATTAATATATGTAGTATTCAAGTAGTCGTTCACACTACTCATCGAGTATTGTTTGGTCATATATAACTTTCAAACTAACTATCCGCTGTAACGCCCTACTTCTATTTAAGCGATAAAACACGCGAATAATTCAAATATACAAGAAATGGATGTTACGTCTTCAAAAGGTTTTCAAACAACATGCATGTATAAAATTTCTCAACAGTCGCAGCGGATATAAATACATCTCCAAAATATACATGTCATTAAATCAACATACATCACCAAATGAAATTTTCAAAACCCGACAAATGTGCAAAATCTCAACAACAGAATAATTCAATGTAACAAATGTAAATACGGACACCTAATCAGAGCCTAAACTAAGACTCCAAAACGAATAACGGAGATAGCTCACACTATCCACAAGCACTCACCAAGCAAGCTAAAAGATTACTCATGCACGCCGTCTACCCATCCATACAAATAGGTAGGCGGTCAAAGATCACTGGGGGTTAGCTTCACATCAATCATAATCAGACATAAATAATTCCAAATGTATTCATCAAATTAAACTCCATGTAATTCAAAGAAAGAGATATTCCAATTTCAACATTATTCACGAACATCAACAATTCACCACATCACAATTATGCAAATTTACCAATCACATGAAACACCAAACAACTTGGACTCATGTCACAACATATTATGCACTTAGACATGACCCCTATATGCATGTGGTACCGTCACCAACAATGTCTAGGCCGTCACCCCATGATGCCAACAACACATCATAATCACCTCAACTGGATATAAATATCCCACGACTATGGATGCATGAACATATGACACACTATGCACATGTTCAACAACAACTCACCACCATTCGTATGCATGACTCCACAACAAGGTTCAATACATACAAACACCGCATCCAACCATTCAACATTTAACATGTACATTTCATACAACAACTAAAAACATGATTATCATACCACAACTAATCAACATAAACAAGGCATAAACACCGTCATTAAGTTCAGCATCAATAGCATGATAATCAAAGTTAACATTTATGATAATCAAAGTTCATCATTCAAGACATTCAACCAAAACTAGGCAAACATAAACAATTGTATCAACAAAACTCATATACTACTCACATATGTTCATAGTAGCTTAGGCATATGAGTATCCTAGGCCAATTCCAAGAATTCACAATTTTATGCTAAGTTCGTATCATTTTACAAAAACGACCATTTCGACACATTTCAAAGCAAGACAACTCGTTCAAGTATGAAATTTGACAATTCAATCTTAATGAATCATGTAAGCATAAACATAGACCACTTGCAACCTATCAAGCATTAGTTCAAATTTTCACCAAAGTTAATTTGAGAAAATCCTAAGTTCGTCTCATAATTACTTCGTTTAATGTCAAGCAACACAAGAACTCATTAGACCCTTTATACAAGGTTATTTCTTTCATAAAAGCACCCCTAGATGGTTAGAATAAAGTCCCTACACTTAGGAATAAGTTTGGAACAATTGGATTGAAGAAGAATGTGTTTTAAAGGTTTCTGGTCACGCAAAATCGTATCACGATTTTTCTCCATCGTAGTACGATTTTTTCAGTATCGAAAACACCTAAAACCTGGTCAAAATCGTAGTATGATGGCTAAAATCGTAGTACGATCTCGGCCTAACAGACATCATCAGATTTTCCAACTTTCACGTTTTCGCGTGTAAAATTTCAATTTTCGATTCATTTTCGATTTCGATTTCACCAATGCGTTCCAAACAATTAGATCATTCAAACTATACTTGGAAACATGGTTTTACAACTCAATTTAACTTAATCGAACCCATCCCAAAATGTCTTATTTACAAAAGTGATTAAAACGACTTTTGACGCAAAAACTCAATTTTCTCCCAAACGACTCGACTAACACGACTACAACATGAAAACAGAATTTCTACTAAGCCTAACTCACCTAACAACATCAAAAACTCAGTCAACAACCTCATATATCAAAAGTTCATTTTGGTCCTCCACATGAACAACTCAACACAAACTTCACCAATTCAACCAACAACTTCACAAAATGGAATACCCATGGTACAAATCAACAACAACATATCCAATTCAACAACAACTTTGTTTATACATGAATTCATCACAATATCACAATTCATCAATTTGAGCAAAATTCACAAAGTACTCATTTCTATATAGCTTGAGCATGTAAATTCAACATTAACAACTTATTTATCATCAAATTCACATACCCAAACATAACAATAAAATAAGAGTACAAATTTCACAAATTAAATTCACAATAATCACTTTTCACAATTAAGCACTTTTGAATATAAGTAGAAAAGAGATTACCACTAAAAGATTATGAATGAAATCTAGCCCCCTTACCTCAACTCTTCACAAATCTAAGCTAGTGCTTCACTTAAGCTCCAATCCCTTGAATCTCTATCCTCTTCTTGCTCTCCTTGTTCTTCTCTCTTCAAAACCCTTTTTCTTTCCTCAAGCACTTTCTCTCTCTACCTCTCTCAAAACTTATGAAATGAATGTGTAACCCTATTTTCTTTAATGACTAATGCTTATATAGGCTCTACACAATTGGGTTTAACTCTCTTAATGTCTTAATGGACTCACAACACTTAATAACCAATTTACAAAGTTTCTAACCTCTCACGGTAAAAGTTATCGAATAGTTGTCGGCTCTAGACTAATCACCACATCACACTAGTAAGTTGGTAAAAATATTAGTTCTCACTTAAAATACTAAAAATAATTCTCACTGTGAAATGACTAATCTACCCTTGCTCACAAAACGACCAAAATACCCTTCTAGCACAAAAACCCATTGAAATGCACCCAAAGACAATTAATCACATACGAGCATATATAAACACACATAAATAAATAATAAAATAAATCTAGCGAAAAACAGGTTGTTACATCCGCCACAATCTCCTGCAAAACAATATTATTTACAAGCTCCCTCACTTACTCTTCCTACCAGGAAAACAGTCACATATGCCACTTTTACGCATCACAATTCACCTACAAACCCAAAGAATTTGCATCAGGCACCACATTCGTCAAACAAATAGTATCTCATTTAATCCACAAACATTTCCTACATTCCTCCCCCACCCCTCCCTCCCAAAAAAAATTGCATTAAAAATAGATTCAAGGAAAGAGATTATACATGAGGGAGCCTTGAAGAAGGAACGGGAATAGACAATATAGAGGACAAACCAACTTGCGACTCTTCCAATCCGACAACCTACTCTCAATTTGATCAAGCAAAGGAAACCTAAAGCTCAGTTTTCGCGAATCACCACCTATAGGCGGCGCCAGATATAAAAAGGGGAGGTAATCAGTCTTACAATCGTAACCAACTACGCCTCATTCAACCAAGAATCAGCTACATTTATCCCAACCAACATACTTTTGTGAAATTTTACCTTCAACCTAGATATTACTTCAAACAAAATTAGAACAACCTTAAATGCTCTAACATTAGCATAAATATCTAATAAACTACGCCTAATTTTTCATTATATCCACTAACATAAATTTCTATTTTATGTTAACATATTTTTTCAATAAATTTATTTTTCTTATTATTTTTGAATTAGCAATTTTATTTATTTTCAAATTTAATTTTAATTTTGCATAAATATCTAAACACGCTACTTATATTACATTGATATTTATTTATTTATCATAACATCCTGATATAATTTTCTAGACTAATATACATGATTTTAGTACGTGACACTCGATAAATATAATAGCGAAGTCGAGTTACTGAGAAAATTAAATGCTCACATTAATTATAAGAGAGAGAGAGATAGGGGTGTGGATGGAGGGAAAGAGAATGGTCGGAATGTTCATAAAACATACTCCATCCGTCTCATTAAAACGTATCTGCTTACATCCACCCCCATTTGACGGGTTTTCCCCCTCTTTGATTGAGTTTGGGTTTTTTTGATTTCAAAACATTGGTATGGGACGAGTAACGGAGATATAAGTACTTATCCTGAACCCATACCCAAACTCGTCCCCAAATGTTTGATAATTATCATTGATATTTAAATGAGCGATCAAATCATTCGGTCAAGGAAATGTTAAAAGTGAACATATTGATGGATAATGCATTACAACATTGCCACTGGGGCTCGAAAAAACTTATATTTTTATTTAAAAAAATGATTCACTGCGGGTTTGGAGACGGGGCGGAGACATGACCGTTCCTATGAAATAGGAGGCTCGGCTCTCTTTTTAAAATAGGCCCTTAGTAAAATAAAAACGTAATTTTTTTGTGTAGCTAAGCTTCATTAAAAAAAAATCAGAGGAACTTCTAAACATGAAACGAAATAAAAAAAATGAAAGAGAGGTGAAATTTATCTAACGGTGTCGTTTGGATTTGTAACTCCTCCGTTGTGGGAAAGGGGAAAACGAATGGTTTATGCAAAAAATAAATGATTGTTGTGATTCTTTTAATGAAATAACTTTTCAAATTGACTGATTAAGTGATTATACAAATTGGGGGTGGTTCGATAACATCAGATTGATGTCTAGAAAGGAGAACTAGAGTCTAGAAAAAACTCAAATGTGTACCGAAGAAAGAAAAAGAAGTAACATATTTTTTTTTTATTTAAGTGGGGTGTGGGTATTAGACTTAATTTTTTTTTAGGCACGTAGCTTTTGGAGGTCCGACTTGGTTGAGCTACTTGTGCACCCTCAAGGTCGGGCCTGGACGGAGATACCTGAATCCGTCGAGGATGGGGGATGAGATTCAATTTGTCATCCTTGTTGGGTATGTATAGGGTAGCATGTAAGTATATAAGAATCCAGGACGGACAAAGAATGTATAATCTGTCCCCACCCGCCCCATTGTCATGCCTATGTCTCATATTAGGTGTTTCGTTTGAGTTTTACACGATTATTAAAAAAACGATTAATAATGTTAATTTTAATGATAAAAAATGTATCATTTATTAAAATATTTTTTTTTTGGAAAAAGGACACATAATTTAAGATCGAGGGGGTATTCATACATTTTTTTAAATGTTCAAAATAAAGAGTCTTCTGATCTTCGTGAACTAAGTTTTTTTTCTTTCTTTTCTGCATCACCCTTTACCTGCCTATCTCAAGAAAGGGAGGAAAAAAGTGGGATGGTATCTAGTTATCTAAAATAGTCCCTACTAAACCATAAAAATGGTCATATATACATATATTCCAAGGACATAAAGATTTTAATACTCGTATATAACCAAATCAATGTTGATAAGAAGTGTAACAAAAGGTGCATGTTAAAAATGTTAATGTACGTGAATACTATAAGACATGAAGATATGTAGCCGATCTTCATGTCTTATAGTATTCACGTACAACAAGGAATGTTAACTGACAACAATTGCATCGCTAGGGAACAACTTATATAGAAGAATAATGACATGATTAATTACATGAAAAGGTGTCAAACTTTTTTATAAAGATTATTTAAAATTTATAATATTTTTTTTACCAGAATAAAGATATAATGATAAATGCTAATAAGTTAACTTATAATCATTTATCATTTATTTATCAAAGCAATTCTGTAGCACTGAGATTACATCATTGAACTCATAAAAATACATCAATAAGTAATTATAAAGACACATATGTTTTATTTTATTCATATAATATAAGTTGCATGCGCCCCCAATTTTTTGCATCAAGCCTTTGAAGAAGGAGGATGAGGAATAATATAACCTGAAAGAGTCACATTTATACTACAGTATTAGCAGATGTACATAAAAAATTAATATATTTGCTTAAAAATAAATTTTTGCAAAACAGGTAAATTAGTCTTTCTTTTTTTGATTAAATATCGTACAGTTATAGTATTATAGTGGTTTTAAGGATGATAAATAGAAATTAATTTACCCTGTAAGTACAACTCATGGTAAAAAAAAGGGCCGGAAACATTGCATATGCTGATCCGCAGAATAAAAAATCATTTAGAGACTGCAAATTCGATCGCTGCATAATAAAAATTGATTGCTAAACTCCTTAGCGACCAAATTAAAGACCAGATATTTTTCGTTGATAAATCGTTAGTCCAGTTTAGTGACTAATTTTTAATGACCAGTTTAAAGACCGATTAATTCGTATGTATAAATTTTGCTGCTAAGCTCTTTAAAAATAATTTAACTTACTTCCGCACTTGTCCGTAGGAATATCTTGGCAACGGCAATATCCAGCTATATTCAAAGCTTTTTCAATGCTGATGTTTCGCTCAAGTTTAGGAGTCACATATTGACAGTAACATAGGGCATCAGCCCCATTCAATGCTCTACAACATTCATCGGATGGTGGAACATACGGCCCTTCCTTTTTGACGAAAGGTTTACAATGGTATACAATTCCATTCAAGTCACCACCACATTCAAATTGAGCAGAAATTCCTAACACTAAGATGTTTGTAGTAAGCACTAATGTTGCAAAGCTTAAGCATCTAGTTGCCATCGTGATCAAATCTTAGTATTTTCTCAAATACAAAATTTGGTCACAAGTGATGAATGTTATAGCACCTAAAGCACAAGAGAACGGTTTATATAGAAAAATGATGACGTGAATAAAGTGTATAGCTTTTTATAAAGATTCTTTATAAATTGCAATTCAAATCAAAACAATAATTTACTAAATGAGTATTTGATTCCGCTGGAGACGTGCTGCAAATGCATATATACCTCTACTCTAATATGAAGCTTTTATTTAAACAAAAACTCAAATTAGTTAATCCCAAAATCATGAAATTCTTAAAAAATCCGCAAGCTTAAACAGCACTAAAATATTGTAGTGCTTAAATATGGTAAAATCCTTACAAAGGGTTGATCAATCTTTATTGGCTAATATGAAGTATTTTTGTTATAGAAGTTATAGAAAGAGATAATGTATGTCTAATGGTAAAATCCTTAAAATATTAATTGACGAATTCTTTTTCTTTAGAAGGTATAATAGTTCTTTTGAAAACAAGCTTTCGTTTTATTATTTATTTACGTTCAACTTATCATAAGTTTTTACGTAACCTTCATACAATTTTTTCTATACTAAAGTAATTTTCTTTAGGTTTTATTATCTAAACTATTTAAGAATTTTAAATAGATCTTTAAACTAAAAAAATATAATCAGATCCTTAAACTAATATACTTTTCATAACAAGGTCATTTCGTTAAACTGCCTTAATCCTTTAATTTTTAATTTGTGAGTATTATAAGGATTTAGCCATTTACCACCATATTTATTTATTTATTTTAAATTCAATTACTCAATTAATGTATATTGTTGAAATTCAATCAAATTCTTAATAAAAAAAAAACATTTGTTCAAAAATGAAAATAAGAGTCTTGAGATGGTCCAAGCCGATGTAGGGCAGATTAAATGCAACCATATAGACGCATCAATCTGCAAAGATCAAAAGTGCTTCAGGATAGGAATGTGTTTATGCAGCGACTAAGGCGAGTATTTAGCTGCTAAAATGGCATGGTTCAAAGGTGTACCACAACCTCGTCAGGCGGAAGTGTGGGGCTTAAGAGAGACCATAAATTGACTTGGTAATATGAGTTTAACTTCGGTGTTTATCGAACTTGATCACGAGTATGGTTGACGACATTGTTAGAACATCTCCAACAAATGATGTTTTGTCTAATATGATTAAAGCTGGCTTATTAACTAATCTCATTAAAGAAGAAATAAAATAAAAAAAAGGTAAAAAATAAAACTAGAGTGCATTGAAATTTATATCGCCTGTTCTTTAACATGTTTTTGTCTTTTGTTTTTTTCATGTCCCGTTTTACCTCTTTTTTAGATTAAGTTTATTTGCTCTCATACATTTGGTTACAACATATAGCTTTCACTCATTCCTAAAAAAAGAAAATACAGCTTCGACTCCTTTCCTAATTTTTATCAGTTTTATTAAAGTGAAAAACTATGCAAAAAAGAAACTTAGAACTTGCGTACATGAGATCACGGTCAACATCTCACCACTAAACTACAACCACCTAAACAAAGAGAGCAAATCTGATACACGTAAAGTCATTATACTTACTAGCACTGTAGCATTTAGACGAACATGAAGTATAAATTACGAACAATATTTTTTATAAAATTTTGATTAAAATTATTTTGAATTTGATTAAAATTATTGATATAGATGATATATATTTTGTACTTTCATATTGTATCAAACTATAGTTTTTTTCTCAATAATATCAACAATATATATATTTTTGGTATAGATGATATTTTTCGCTTTCTAGTCACAAACTTTCATTACTTTCTTCGTGAACTTTAAAAGTTTAAAATATTTATATTTGATTTATTTCATCTTAAAAAATTCTAATTTTTTGTGAAAGAACATTTTATAAGTTTCTAAACATGCATGTTAAAAGTCATTCAAAAATTTAAAATTTTAAGGATAATTAAACAAATTTAAATTTAACAAGGACTAAAATTGATAATTGATTGCTGAAAAATTATTTAGGGACTAAAATATGCCACATTTTTTTATGAGGACTGAATGTATTTATAATACTTCATCCTTATTTTATTACATTTCACTTTGAGGGAAAAAATTGTGACAAATTCAATGTCACTTTACAATACCAATAAAATATTAACTTTATAACTTTATGAGTTTAGCTCACTTTGTAAGGGATAATGCATAATATATGCAAAGGTCGAGGTTTAAACCCCGAACACCTCAATTATTCACCTTAGAGGTGAAATTCTCTAACTATTAGGCTACTTGACAAAAAAAAACATTAACTTTGTTTTCTTTCATAACTTTTATTATTTATTACTTTCTGTTCCTCCAATTATTTTAATTTATATTTACATGCCATTAATGAAGAATTATGTTGTGAAATATTCATAATTTATCTTCCTCATATAAAATTAACTACATTTTTAATGAAAAATGATAACCATGTGTCATTAATGCACATATTAAAGTACCAAATTAATATAGAAATTATGAATTGAAAATTATGAAAATTTATTTTTAAGACTTTAAAATTAATTTTTTTCTAATTAAATAGCTACTATTCGTGCAATCTTTAACATAAGTTTTTTTTAATGGATAATGCTTGTTGTCGCGAGGGATTTTATCCCGAACCGGTTGCGAAAGTGATTTGCATATTTTAAATAATTATTGTATGTATTCAACGAGAACTGTTATATATCCTGACAAACTTTAGCCCGAGCAATTCACGAATTATAGTTAGCCAATCAAAATCTTTTATGGCCAAAAAACATGACGTGGGGAGTGTTACCAATGAGTGGAAAACGCATAACCGTTGCATTGAATTAGTTTCTGATTTGGTGGAATTCAGCCAGTAGTGGTGTGAATTAAATATTCTACTGCTTCGTGATTCATTCACAATAAATTACTTCGCTTTATCTAGCATTTCTCGTATTCAACATAGGGGTGGTAAAAGAATCCATCAAATTCATATCCATCAAATTCATCCACCATAGTATCCATCCAATCCATCCATCAAACAAAAAAAGAAGTTAATGGATTGGATTTAATCCATCCATTTAAGATTATGGTTACATCCAATCCATCCACCTTATTTTAAAAATCAATTGGATCATCTAAAATATTAATAATGATCCATTGGATATAAAATTATTTTAAAAATGATTTAAATTAATTTTGTCAATAAATAAAAACAAGCTATGTTTTTAATTATGGGGGCCTAAAAAGAAATATTCTATTTTTTCCTCAAATGATTGGCCCATAAGATTCAACCCATTCAATTAAAATAAAATCAGCCCATTAATAAAAAAAGTGTCAACAAAATTTATGGTGGCCGGAGCTCCGCCACAGTCGCCGGAACGCCACCGTCCGCCGACGTGACCTTGCCGGAACTCCGCCGTGGGTCATCAGAAAATCTGAATTTCCGGTAATATCGTCGACGTCTTCCGCCGTGTCAGTCACCGGAGCGGTACGGTCAACGGTGGTAGTAGTGGTCAACGCCGGTGTACCACCACCTTTTAGTTATTTATTTTATTTCAGAAATATATGCATTGGGTTTTAGAAAAAAATATGTATTGGGCTTAGACAAAAAGTAAGCATTGGGCTTAATTAAAAAAGGAATTTTGAATGTTATTACTTTTTGCACCATTTTATTAACAAAATAATTATGCAAAGCAAATTTAAAAAATAAATAATACATTTTATTAAATGGATTGGATGGATAATCCATCCATTAAAATTTAATAATGGATGGATTGGATGGTTTTTTTTTCAAAAAAAAAATGGTGGATTTTAATGGACTAATGGATTTTTTTGATCCATCCATTATGATCCAAATCCATATCCATCCAATCCATCCATTTTGCCACCCATAATTCAACACATGCTAGCATGAATGGTTAGCAGGGGTTTTAAACAACTTATTTTCTCCTCTCGTTTGTGATAATTTCGTTAGGATTTTTTCCCTATATATAGCATTATCCTTTTGAATTAGATTTAGTCAAATTGTTTACAGAAATTTAAAATATTGATTTTATGCATTTAAAAAGTGTAAAAATGAGAGTGTGAACATGAAATATTGAAGAGAGAATGATATTTGTGAGTTAAGGAACTTTGGATGAAACCTTTCATTGAAGTAAAAATTAGATTAGTATCATAAAATTGAGTTGGCAAATTAGATTAGTAGACAATGTCAAATTTATGTCTTTTTCTTAGCTAAAGGCAAATGTGTCCACTTTCGCCTTCAGTTATAATGACTGGTGGCGGCACCCGTTACTTTGTATGAGTGTTTTTGTGTAGCCTTATTTTTGCCATTCTTCTGTAACATTATTATTTGGTAACAACCACTTGTAACTGTTTTTTGGTGGGCGGTTCTCTCTGACACACCTTGTGCGTTTAGAGCCACCTTCGATTATCTAATATATTCTATTTTGACTTGTAAAAAAAAAAAAAAATTGAGCTGGCATGCATGAACCATTAAAAAACATAAAGTGAGTTCCTTAAAATTATATCATTGAAGATGCTTGACGTGTACCGCGATAGTTTTCAATGAAACATGTGAATGAACTAACAATGATAAATGGACATTTTTGCTACCTTTCCCTTTCATCGGGCTTCATTTAATAACATAAAATGAGTTCCTTAAAATTATACATCATTGAAGATGTTTGACGTGTACCATAATAATTTTCATTGAAACGTGTGAATGATCTAACAATGGTAAATGGACCTTTTCGGTTACCCTTATCTTCCATTCTACTTTATTTTCCATCTTTTTTTATTTAATTTTTTTAATAAGTTACATTAGCCCATCCAAATTGACATAAAAAATAATCGAATATGAGACCTTAAATATGATCACAATCTAAGGTTCCAAACCAACATCACTAGACCAACTCAAGTGGTTATCTTTTTTCATTCGGTGCATTAAAAACTCATAAAAATATTGCCATCATGGATATCCTTTTTTCATCTCTTCTTGTTCCTCATCTAATTTTAATGTTAAAATTTTGTCTTAGATTAACATATTGTCTCAGATACTAACAATTAATTGGTTCAAGTTGTAAGCGATTTCGACTCCACGCATATAATCAGAGATTCGATTCATTCTTGCGAATGAAAAAATAAAAATTAATGTGATTACTAAATATAACCTTGTAACTTTTTTAAAGTAATAAACTAAGATCATGTCATTAAACTCGTTAATACGAACACAAGGAAGGGAAGACATAAAAATAAAAAATTAAAAAGGCGCATGTTGTGTTTATTTTATTCTATCCATATACATAAATGGATGTCAATAATTTGCATGCGCTCAATGTTGTCATCACGCCATTGAAGGTGCAGGACGATGAATAACATAACCTGAAAAAAAATAGTCACATTTATACTTTGCAATATTAGAATTGTACATAGGAACATTTTTTTTCCTAAAAAAATGAAATTAAATATTTTTTAGGATTAATTAATAAATCATAAGGGCAGAAAGAAAAGAAAATAGAAAGCTAACTTACTTCCGCACTTGTCTGTAGGAATATTTTGCAACTGGCAAGTTTTGGCTACGTACAAAGCTTTGTCTATGCTGATTATACTCTCAATACTAGGAGTCACATATTTGCAGTAACATGGGACATTAGCACCTTTCAATGCTGCACAACAAGGTTTCGATGGTGGAATCTTTGGCCCATCCTTTTCGACGAAACGTTTGCATTGGGATATAATGCTAGGAATATCACCACCACATTCAGCTTGAGCATAAATTCCTATCACTAAAATGCTTGCAGTAAGCACCACCGTTGCAAAGCTTAAGTATCTAGCTGCCATGATCACAAACCTTAGTATTTTCTCAAATTAACAATTAATTCTTAATATGTGGTAATAGGATGAAGGATTGTGAACTTATGACAACTGCAACACTAGAGAACAGTTTATATGGAAAAATAATGACGTGAGAAGTGTTTAACTTTTCCTAAAAGTTATTTACTTTTTGACCAAAATAAAGATAATTTATAACCTTTTATCAATAATAAAAAAAGCGGAAAAAATGAAATTGATTACCTCAGCTAAGCTAAGTCCAAGTTTTAGTATTATTTTTCTTCTTCAATATTCCCTCATTTTATGTTTTTCGTTGAACACTCCTCCTTTCCTTTTTGAAATGTCGGTGTTCTCGAATAATCTATTTTTTGTTAACCCTCCGATTTTTAAGGGGAAGAGAACCCTGATAATCTGGAGTTCGATCATACAGTACGTATACTATAACCATGACTTGTTCCACACAAGTTAAATTCGGGTTCTCTCAAACAATTTGAATTAAGTGTTATAGGTAAAAGGCAAATAAATATATAAAAAATAACAAATTTATTAGTTTTATTTGTATGTGTAATTAACTTTAAAACGACAATTAAAAGAGTAGTACTCCCGGTGCATGCTCCCAATGCAAAACATATTCCCAATGCAACTTTGCCTTTTTAAAAAGATTTGATATTTAGTAACTTTTAATACAATACATATTCCCAATGCTACATTTTTTTTATGCATTCCATATAAATAAACTTACACATTTGACAACTCAAGCAAAATAAATTATCTTTGATTTTAGTAATTATAAGGTTAAATATGTTTTTGGTCTCTATCTTTTGACAGTTTGAGAATGTGAATCTGTTGAGATAGAATCTGATTCTTCTGTTTGATCTGCAGACTGAGGCTAATGAAGAAAATCCAATTTTTGCAGGATCAACTGAGGCTGATGAAGAAAATCCAAATTTTGAAGTTGATGAATTTATAGATGGACATAAGAAATTGACTTGAACTGGAATTAGCTGGAATATTAAAAAAGCATATATGGAACTAAATGAGAATTTTAGAATGTATCATCAGTGATTTACTGAATAGAGAATTTTAAGATAATTGGTTTAAAAGTATAGAACAGTAGTAACAGTCCTATAAATAATGACTAATACCTCAATTTCGTCCTTGAATTTTAACACATCGGCCAAATTCGTCCCTGAATTTTGTGAAATAGCTATTTAGTCCCTGAATTTTACAGACGTCCATCAAAATGGTCCCTCCGTTAAGTTGGTCTGTTAACAAAGTAAAAAGTAAAAGACAGACACATTGATTATAAAAAGACAGACATTTGCATACTATCATAAGTCATAAATTTGATATTCATAAGTCATTACATAGCCAAAAAATAACATTACATAGCTATCAAGTCATCAAATCATTTGATGTTCTTGAGTGATTACATGTCCAAAAAAGCGTAAACTAAACAAGTCCAAAATGCAATAATTAAACTAGTCCAAAAGCATAACTTAAACAAGCATCAATGCTTTGGAAATCCTGGAGTT
>Ga0315915_1002473_pt1 | contig 23305 bp, 9 predicted proteins | sample MpolbnodulesMG_FD_207738 | JGI IMG/M metagenome (GOLD analysis project Ga0315915, IMG submission 207738) | Medicago polymorpha root nodule microbial communities from Los Angeles, California, United States - branched nodules | ecosystem: Host-associated > Plants > Roots > Nodule | place: USA...
TTGTACGATTCCCTCTTTTTCTTTTTTGTGTGTCTGCAGGTTTATTTATAGTGCTGGATTTGAACGGAATCTCCTGGCTTGGGGGGGATCAGAATCAATCTGTTCCTGAACTTATGATGCAGATAAGTTTGGTGGATGAGGCTGAGACATGTGAAAAGGATTGGAACGACATCTGGTTTCGGATTTGGACGAACAGTTTCGGCGATAGACTAATTGGATATGGACACTCTAAAAAAAAAAAAATAATAATTAAATAAAAAAAACTAAATAATAAAAATTAAAGAAGTGTTGAAAGTTTAATTAATTAAAAAAAAGTAAATACTTTTATATACAAAATTAAGATTAATTAAAATTTAAATAAAAGATGGAAATTAAAACGCGATAAAAACGAAAACACAGAGAGAGGAGGGGCCGACTCGGAATCCAACATGAGGTATTTTAAAATACCTCTCTGCTGAAATTTCGTTGAAAACGTCAGAGATCGTCAGATTAAACTGCGTACGAACGTATGGCCCACCGACACGTGTCAGCGACAGTTTGGGTCAAAAATTGGGGTATGACAAATATATATATAATTTATAGTTATGGGGTGATAAATGTTATAAACACTATAAAAAAAAGCAGCAAATAAAGTAACATTCATTCTTATTTAACTGCATTAGTTATAATTCTAAAATGAATGGCATCCTCTTCTAAAAACACATGTTTGGCAACCTCAATTTGTTTATTCAACTGTTAATTTTACTTTATTTTGAGTTTTTTCTTTTGCCCTTAAAAGAAAAACTTGCCTACTATTTTTATTACAAAAGTGAAACAGGTTGGTTTGTGGGTCAATTTTATACTTTTTTATTGTTAAAGGTTAATAGCCAGCTGAAAACTATTTGATTTGCCTTTCCTTTTTTTAGGGTAGATCTGCATATTTAGAATAAAATTCGAATGTGACACAACATAGAATCTTACTCTCGGACAGCTACGGAGATTATTGAGGATACTAATAAGAATGACTTTCATCCCCAGACAAATTTGTTCTCTCTCGTTAAGAGGCTCTCTTCTCTTTCTTGGGTGGTCTCCTTTAATCATACTATGAGAGAAAACAATGTATGTGCTTATTAATTAGCTCAGTTGGTATGGACAATGCATAATATATACAAGGTCTGAGGTTCGAACCCTGGACACCACCAAAAATAAAATTAAAGAATCAGTAGACTTTTCATATTTAACAACTTCTTTCCCTTTTGGCTTGTCCCTTGAAAGTATGTGAAAAAAAATTCCAAGTCGGAATACCATTCAAAGGATCCATCGACTCCAAGAGTAACTCTTTATAGGTACTCTCAATCTTGACCCTCAATTTTAATATTAATTAATGTTCATGATTAATTATTAATAATTCTATGGTGGGATTTTTCTACACCTTCACCCAAAATATTCGACTGCAAAACACTGAAAGGATTAGGTTATAATGATTTGACCGATGAAATTAAGCAATTCTTGATATACTTTTTTGATCAATGTGTAATGCATACCAATTTTGAAGAATAATTTACATTTTGGTGTGAGCACACATCATAGATATATCCTTAATTATCAGTGTCGTCTATCATACACCCAGCAAGCACCATAGTCTTAAAGGTAGGGAATGGGATTCACCAAAACAGAGAAGGGGAATCAGAAAGAATACATATCAATAGTGTGGATTAACTTGTAATAAGTTTTGATTGAAAAATAAAAACCACTTTGTAAGGTCATATTTTTTTCGAGACAAAAGTTGTAGAATCATTGATGCAGCCGGCTGTGAGTTTAGAGAGAAATTAGGAGTAAAACATCCTCGGAAAAATACACTAGCCTCCCCTGAGGTCTCTTTAAATAACACCAACACCCCCTCTAATTTTAAAATTCAATTTATGAGAAGGAAAGCAACAATGATGAACGATATCCAATGTTTAAAGTGTTGTTAAATGCTTCTTCCATGGTTCAGGTGTTATTTTCTTGGAGGGAACCGACAACTATTAATTCTTAGAATCAGTGCATAAATGGAAAAACGTAAAAGAAAGAGAAGAGGCGTGAATGAAATAAGAGCTATTTGTCTTTGACGGAAACATAAATATTCCAACGGCAAGGGATGTTTGTGTCATGTGAGAAAATAGAGGGGATGTTAGTTACATATTGATAGAGTTGAAATAAAAAGGTATACTTTCAATTCAATACCTATATAGACTTCTCACCATTAATTCAATTGAGAAAATTGTGTTTTCAATTTCATGATCATTGATCAAAATGGATGAGTCTTGATGATCGAATGCAAAAGTCAAGCTTGTTGGAACGGCCCCAAGACCTCCAAAAGGAGTAAAATGCTCAATTAACGAACCATGAAGAGCTGTTGAAAAGCCTAGCAAACCCAATATTAAGAGCCAAAGTTGACAGTAAAAAACAAATGGTCTTGATCCTCCACCAAACCACAAGCAATCGTACATAAAAACTCATTGTAATCCACGATGTTTCTCCTAATCAGATTCATTCCTCTCATAATGCAAAGGATGTACTCCATTTTGACAAAGTAAAAAATATTTTGCTTTCATCATTAATTTCTTTTCTAAACGTGGGCTCCAAAGAATTTGGGTGAGATCTGGCTAATAAAAGAAGTTTTCTCAAATTTGATAAGTGATGAGTCAATAATTAGTGATTTTTATATAAATATTTGAGTTTATTTTATTTAGATTTAATATGTTTTTATTTCTTTTTTAGAGCTATTTTACTTGATTTGCAAGTTATTTTATTTCAGGAACAAATATTTCAAAGATTGCGTCTTGGAGCAAAAGAAAGGAGAATTGGAGTTGATTCATGCCAAAAATATGAAGATCTTATACAAAAATATCTTGTGCACAAAGTTTGAAGATCCTTCATCAAAATATGAGCATAGGTGCGCCCCTTATTGTCCTTCTGCTGCTTTTGCTTCTTCAACAAGCTACATACTTTAGTATTTTTGACCTAGAGCCCATGGTTTCTTGTGCAACACTTTAGTAATTTAATTTTTGGGGCTCAAGTCAATGTTAGACTATAAATAGAGCAGCTATCTACCTTGTATAATCATCTTTTGTTCTTGAAAATAATAAGTGACAATTGTTTCTTTGAATAAAAGTTCACCTTTATTTTATTGTTATTTTATGTTCTTCTTCTTCTTCTTCTCTTCTATGTCTACAATGAACGTGAGTGAGTAGACTCTTCTTGTCTTGGTATTGTTGGATCAGTCTAATGACATACTCCTAATCAAACCAAGCCTCGAACCCTAATTTTATGTAAATCTACTTTCTAATCTAATTTCACCGTTTTTATAATGAAATAACAAGTATCAAACTCATAAAGCGACAACGGAGGGTTAGTACTTGTTAATTCATCATCAAAAATATCAAAGCGAAGCATCGAAAGAAGAAGTTTTGATATTGGAACAAGTAAAATTAGACAAGGATTGTGAAACATGAGAATAGTCTAGCAAACCTTGAGACAATAAAGTTTTGAGCTTCAAGGATTTCAATAGCAATCAACCATGAGAATAGGCTAAAGAGAAACTTGTCTTTAGAAAATAGGTTCAACATAAAGTTCTAGGTTTAGGGTTTGATTTATGAAGGATTTGTCACCATGACGAACCAATAATTTCAAGGCGCTGTTTATTATTATATTTTCTTTTAAAACAAAAAACAAAACCTTTCAACTTGAACTCTTCTCTAATCTTTATTGAAAGTTAATTGAATTCATAACTCTCTGTCGGAAGGATATCTTTTATTACTACATCGGTAAACCGTGCACTTGCAAATTTACCCCATCAATAAGGCATGTTCATACCTAGTTTAAATTGCAAAACTTTACATTCCAATAATTTCTATCCATTTTTATTTGTTTACTTAATCCATCAAAAATATTGTCCATACATAATTTGAATTGCAAATTGCAACAATCATTGAAGCTACACCGTAAATCTTTATTAGATTTTTGAAAACATGTTATGTTTGCAACTAAGGCTCTAGATGTAATTTAAAATGCAATTCAATTTCACTATTTTTAATAAAATATTAATTATTTTGCAATGAAACGATATAATATTATTTTAAATGTGTATAAATCAATCATACTGAGAGGGATGAGATGTAACTAGACTAGATGCACATGGAGTTATCCTCGTGAGTTTACCTCAGTTGATATGGACAATGCATAATGTGTGTAAGGTCTGGGATTCAAACCTCGGCCACCAGAAATTTTGGATGTAATTTGTTACATCTTATGGTCAATATTATCATGAACCAATTTTAGACAACTTTGTTCTAGTTTTTTGGATGTAAGTACTAACATCGTAATCATGGTGTTATGAACCTCTTTGTGGTGAAAGTTTAATGAATGATATGATATTTTGATATTTAAGTACGTTACTGTGTTCATGACTATTTTGATATCTAAAGAAGAAGAAAATAATAAATGGAATTTGGGGTTTGTTTTTGATGGAAAAAAGAAGAAGAAGAAGGGTATTTTGGTAATAATGTTCAATTAATATTTTGGAAAGAACCATTAAACAGAAATTCTGATTTTTTTTTTTTAAAAATGCTAGCAACACACACTTTTCAACACACTATCTTTGATTGGTTAAAACTCACATGGGACCTACATGATTTGGTGGGACCCATGTGAGTTTTAACCAATCAAAGAGAGTGTGTGTTAGAATGAGTGTTGCTAGCATTCCTCTTTTTTTTTTAATAATAATAATAATGACGTGGCAGTGCCACGTAATGACGTCTCAGTGCCACATAATGATATGTCAGTGCCACGTCAGCACCGTTAGTGGTCATTTAACAGCAGGGACTAAAAGTAGTAAAGGAAAATTTTATAAGGACTAAAAAGTGTGATTTATTTTTATAGGGATTAAAAATTAAACTGCAGATATTTATCGGGACCAAAAACTTAATTAACCCTAATATATATTGGTATTATGCATGTATATTGGTCAACAACAATTAAAGAGTTTCTCTTTTTCTCTTTTCTTTTATTAATAATTAGTTTGGTATATTTAATAACATTATTATATAAATATTTTACTCTTTTCATGTTTATGTTAATCTTTGAAAATTAATTATTTCTTTATCGTTCATGCACCTTTGCTGCGTCTTAAAAAATATTATATTTTTCTATTGACAATATTTATAAATATTTTTAGAATTACTTTATCTCAAATTCTTATCCATGCCTGATACTTTACAGGTACCCTGCCCTGTATGTGCTAGCTCAGTAAAATACAGGATCCAGTTACATTATTTTGTAAATCATTTTCTACTTTTTTTATAAATAATTTTCTTTATTTTATAAATCATTTTCTATATAGTATATATGATTTTATTTTTTTTTGCCAAATTCTATATAGTATATGCTGTTACTTGTTTCCCATACAGTGTAGCTGGCATCAGGATCGTAGGAAAAAAGTAAATGTTCTATATATAGTCTGTGGTCCCTTTTTTTCTTGTTTACCAAAACCTTATTTTTATACTTTTACTCAATCATGTGATTCTTAAATATCATTTTAATTTTTTTTTTTTTTTCGAAACAAATTGGCTATTTTACAATCGTCGAAATGTGACTTCAACGGTATCTCTTGACGTTATAAATTCAATCTCTTAACACTAAACTAACTCCTCTTAGACTCATTTAATTACTCTTTATTGATATGTAAAAAAAATTGACACATAAAATTACATTTCACCATAGAAATATATATACCATTATTTATAAAAATTAAATTAATTTATTAACATTAAACAAATACTATATAAAAAAAATGGCAAATGTATTCAATCATATCTCAAATTACAGATATTTGTACATATATTCTAAAAATAATATTATAATATAGAACTATAATGAGATATGATTTGACTTCTGTGACCAAAATTATATTGTGTAATGTGTATGCATAGTTTTTAAATTCAAATAAAATTCTTTAATGATGTCACAGTTAAATATAATTGACCATCTGATTCAAAAATATATATATATATATATATATAATTGACCATCTGTGTAAAAAATTTATCTTTCGGTGAATAGTTATAGAACTTTCTAATACATGAACATTTTAATTTTCCTTATCATATATATATCTTGTGCTATTGCAATCTATCGTGAATTATTTTTATGCAACAAAAAAATTGGCAGATCAATAGTAGTAATCAATGGCCATGAAAGAAGTGCTAGGGCTAGGGGAGAAGCTTTTGGAGAAGAAAATCGATTCAGATGAGATTGTTGAGAAGGAAGAATCACTAAGAAAAAGGGTATGGGAAGAAAGCAAGAAGATTTGGAGAGTAGCAGGGCCTGCAATATTCACAAGATTTACATCATTTGGCATAAATATTATAACTCAAGCTTTTATTGGTCGTACAATTGGCTCAACTGAACTTGCTGCATATGCACTTGTTGGAACTGTTCTAAGCAGATTTGTAACTGGTATATTGGTAAGCCTCTTCTTCTTTTTTTTTTTTTTTTGGTCAGATAGCAGGGTGTCCGGGGTTCGAACCCCAGCCCCCGCATATGGTAAGCCTCTTCTTTCTCATACTTTTAGCGCTTTAGTTTATTCATTTCAATTTTTTTTAAGTTTAAATATGATTTTAGTCCATAGGAAAAATTGTATTTTTTGTTTAGTCTTTGTAATCAATTTTCAGATCTTCGTTGGATTAGTGGAATGTCAACATTGTTGAGATATGAGTAATACACAATGATAATAGGTTTCTTCGAGCCTTTGTTTAAAATAAAAAAAAAATACCACTTTTAGATCCAAAATAATTACAAGATTGCATGCTTTAAGGACATGTTTATTATAGATTATAAAAATAATTAATTTTGATATTGAATAATTTTGAGATTAAATTTTAACCATCAAAAACTATTTTGTGTTTGTTCATCAAATTAAAATTATTTTTTATAAGAAAATCAATTATCAAAATAATTTTCTAGTGAAGGCTACTCAAAACAACTTATCATTTGAAACAATTTTTCATATTATTTTCTTATTCTCATTTTTGTAGGACTATGTAACAATTGAACGAAAAAATTTAAAAGTTTTTTTCTTCTTCTGAAAAGTAGTTTTTTTTCTTTACAATTTGTTTTTGTAACTAACGAGCCCTATGGTCACATTTGCATAAACAACTTATTAAGTACTTATAGCATATGTGGGTTTGTGATTAAGATTCGTTTTGGTTAGTGGGTTTGTGATTTTTGTTAATTAGATTTATGCGGTGATGTGGGTGGTTGTGTGTGTTGGTATCATAAAGTGGTTATTGTTGGTATTGAGTTAGGAAGTTGGATTAACGTGTTTCTTTTTTGTGTGGTGGTCAGTTTTTTATTGTGGTGATGATGATGAGGAGTTTGTGGGTTGTTTTGTTTTTTTGGGTTGCTTGTTTTTCTTTGTTGTCTGCTCGTGCTCATCTGTGATATGAGTTCATCTCAGCTATCACTAGCTCTTGCGAATTTTGGGTTATTTTTCGATTGCCCTGTGGTTTGATTTTGTGTTGTTTTTGATTTTGGGTAATTTTCGAACCGAGTCCTTTTTCAATCTAGTTATGTTTGCGCTACCGCTCCACCTGTTGATTGTCTTAGGAATTTTTCATCTGGATTCTGGTGGGTCAATCACTTTTGCTTTGTGATCAAGAGTTAGTGTCTAGTTTCAAGTTTTTTGACCGATTATGGTGTCTTCTTATGTGGTTTGGGAGTTGTAGGTAGCCATAGTGATTTGTTTCTGGAGTACGGTGAGCCGATCGTTTTTGCTTCAAGATCGGGAGTCAGTTTCTCTAGACTAAACTTATTTGGGCTTGGTATGGTGTCTTCTTTGGTGGATCGAGGGTCGATTTGTGGTGGAATCCAAGTGAGTGTTGAAATAAATGTTTTTAGCTGTTTATTTGAGCTCAGCCATGGGAAAAGAAAGTGAAGTGTTGTTATAAGGGTTTTAGTCGGTTTGATGGTTTTTTGGATGACTTTTGGTGCGAGTAGGCTTTTTCTTATTTATGTTTTAGGTGTTTAGAATTTATTTATGTGGCCATTCACAATGGAGTTTGATGTTTTGGCTCGGCTTTGGTTGTTGTAGTTGGGTGGGGGTTTGGTGTCGGCTTTCATTTTCGTGGTTAGTTTTTATTGGTTTTGGTGGCAATCATTGGTTAAGTGGTGTCTTTATTGGTGTTTTGATGTACAAGGTGTATGGTTGTTCTTTTGAGTGTTTTGCATATATACGACTCCTTTTGCTTTGTTGTTTCTGTCTTGTCGGTCTTTGCACTTGTCTTGTGAAAAAACTTGGATATCAACAAATTTTGCGGTTGAAAAAATTATAACAACATATGTATTTATCATATAAGTGTTTATGTATAAGTTGTTCCTGAACTAAAAGATAAACAAATCAAATTGTTTGTACATTAATTACAATTTATTTTCATAAGCTATGTTGGAGAGCAAACAAAATAAGTTGAAAACAAATTATGGATATATATATATATATATATATATATATATCATAAGTTGTTTTCAGACGCTTTATCAAGCAATTTCACATCTTTTTTTATTTTATTTTTTTGTGTACAATGGAGGCAATGAGATTTGAACCTATGTCTCATGCTTATTACCCAAGCCCCTCACCACTGGACCAATGTTAGTGGCTTATCTCACAAATGTTTATGTGAGTAGATAAACTAAATAAATCAATCTAAATTAAAGTAAGCCCTAAAACATGTAATTTTGTAATTTGTAAAGATTAACATGTGACGGCATAATTATAGGGTTTTTTTTTTTTTTGCAAGAGATGTAACATTTCTTTTTTTTGGTGGTGTAAGAGATGTAACATTTTATTTCTAGGTATGTAGAATCTACATTATTTACTAATCCAAATGGATGAAAAACTTGTAAAATGCAGCTTGGGATGGCAAGTGCATTGGAAACACTTTGTGGACAAGCATATGGAGCAAAACAATACAACATGCTTGGAGTGTATCTACAAAGATCTTGGATAGTATTGTTTTCCACAACAATCTTACTTCTCCCTCTTTACATATTTACAACACCAATTTTAGAGGCATTTGGACAAGACAAAAAAATTGCACAAGTGGCAGGAACAATTTCACTTTGGTCAATAGGTGTTGCTTTTTCTATGTGTGTGTCATTCACTTGCCAAACATTCTTGCAAGCACAAAGCAAGAATGTGATTATTGCTTATTTAGCTGCATTTTCTGTTTCTATTCACCTTTTGCTGTCATGGCTTTTGACTGTTAAGTATGAGTTTGGACTCAGTGGTGCATTGACATCATTACTATTAGGATTATGGTTACCAAATATAGGTCAACTCATTTTCATCATGAAAAAATGTCCTGATACTTGGAAGGGTTTCTCAGTTTTGGCTTTCAAAGATCTTTGGCCTGTTGTAAAGCTCTCTGTCTCATCTGGAGTCATGTTGTGGTAAGAATTAAATTAAGCACTTTTTTCTGTCATCAATTTCTGATATTATATCCATCATTTGTAAATCATTATGTATTATACCTAACAAGTCATCCGTAGTCCTTGAATTTTTGGGTTATATCTGATTCAAACTTACAAAACCGATTTGTAAGATGAGGGTTGTCCAATCTTTATAAACGCTACCCGGGCCATATAACATCTAGGCAATGTGGAACTAAATCCACTATACTTCACACACAACACAATGAAGGTGTTGGAGACTGCAATGAAGGCAACACAAATACCACAATTAGGTTGGCTAGGGGAAGACAACAATGAATTAGTATTTCCAACACACACCCTCACACTTGGACCCAATGAGTCTGAGGCGTGAAAGATGCGCGAAGCCCAACAAGAAATTTAGAATAGACTTTGATACGAACCTAAAAATTTTGGGTTAGTTCTAACTCAACCTTAGTTCTTCCCCAAGAATGCATATGTAGCATTGAAAAATTTGTAGGAGGGTTTTATTGTGCATTATGATTCTACCCGGTTAAAGAGATTGGTCTCTAGTCTCTATGGTTACGCACATAAAATGTTTTTCTTGCACCTAAAAAATTGTTGTGTTTCAACAATAAGAAGCACAAAATTAGTTTTAGGTAATGCCTTACAATATCTTAAAAGTTTATACGTAGTTTTAAATGTTGTTGATAATATCCTTCAAAAAAAATGTTGTTGATAATAGTTTTATTATTTATAATTGGCCACATACTAATATAAAGTTATGATTCCTTTTACAGCCTTGAGGTATGGTACAGCACAATTTTGATTCTTTTAACTGGCAACATGAAAGATGCTGAGGTTGCCCTTAATTCTCTGTCCATATGGTATAACTCTCTATCCCTATCTTATATTCACCATATTTTGCTTTATTATTTCATATCAAAATATATAATCCACGCTTCTTAATTCATTTGAAAACTAATCTTCTGATTGGTGCATTAAATTGTTATATTTTTGCAGCCTAAATATCAGTGGTTGGGAATTGATGATTGCCCTAGGGTTTTTTGCTGCAGCTGGGTAGGTGTTTTGTTATCGTCGCAATCTGTCTTCTTTTCAATAGCTTAAAATATCAAAGATATATATTTAATTAAATAAAAAAGGATCAACATGTTTTTTTTTAAGAGAAAGATCAACATGTTGGGATTTGATTCAAGTGTTGCTGAAATCATTTAGTAACGCGGGCTTTACCTAACATTTGTCAAATGTTACAAGATCTAAATAGTAACATTTGTTTTTGATTTAGTTACGATTTTGAAGTGTTACTAAATCTCATATATGTTGTATTGTAATGTGATTGATTTAGCTGAAGCATGTTAGGTCTAAAAGTAAAATTAATGTATATAGGAATACTTCTTAGTTGAAGGTTTCTAATTCTATACTATATATAAAACAAATTAATCTAGAAATCTTATGCTTGTTGCTTTGTCAACTTTACATAAGAAATGAATGATTGTGTGTCTTGTATATTTATTTATTTTTTGATTGATTTGCAGTGTTCGAGTGGCAAATGAACTTGGAAGAGGAAGTTCGAGAGATGCAAAATTTTCAATTAAGATATCAGTTCTCACATCATTTGCCATTGGATGCATTTTTTTCTTTGTCTTCTTATTCTTGAAGGAAAGACTTGCATACATTTTCACTACAAATCCTGATGTGGCTGATGCTGTTGGAGACTTATCATATTTGCTTGCATTTTCAATGTTATTGAATAGTGTCCAACCTGTACTATCTGGTAATCTCTGCTTTCATATTATTTAAACACTATAATTATCTTTGAGATTATAATATCCATGTCAAATTGTTTAAAAGTTTACATTGACATTTTTTTGAGTACGAATCGAATTTGATACCTAGAGATTTGTAACAATTACGCACATGTTATGCACCAACCACTTGCAGTTGACTCTAGTTGATGCTTAGACATTTAATTAAAATAGTTTTTTTGGACAAATTAAATTAAAATAGTTAGTATAGTGATGTATTTCTTACATGATTGAGCTTTTGTACATATTAATTACGCGTAATTGTATTTAAATTTAATAACTATGCATAGAAATTTTGAAAATATTTACACAGATTAAGTGATCACTGTTTTCAATATGTAAATCATTTGTACATAATCTACAAAAATGTTTATGAAATATTGAAATGTGACATTATGGTGAAATATATTGAATGTATTTTTTTATACTATGATTATGAAATTCTTTTAAACTGTTCACATGCTATGTTATTTTGTTGAGAGAAATTTAAAACATAACAATGTCATAAATAGGAGTTTCTGTTGGAGCTGGGTGGCAAAGGATTGTAGCATATGTAAACATAGGTTGTTATTACCTAATTGGTATTCCTGTTGGAGTAGTGATTGGCGTTGTTTTGAATTTGCAGGTCAAGGTAAAATAAAATTAATCCTCTCTTTTCTCCCCTCTTAATTATTACTATATTATTATTAAAACAAGTGCTAATAAATGGTGTGTGTATCTCTTTTGTAGGGTATATGGATTGGGATGTTGTTTGGAACATTTGTTCAAACTCTAGTGCTTATTATTATCACTCTTAAAACTGATTGGGACAAGCAGGTAATTTGACTAGTCTATTATTGTATTTTTCTAATATATGCATTGTTTTTTTGTCAAGTAGTCGAGCGGTTCAGGGTGTCCGGGGTTCGAACTCTGGTCCCTGTAAATATTATGCAATGTCTCTGTTAACTGAGTTAAGCTCACAGGGACAATGTTTGCATTGTTTAATTATTTCATCATTATTGTATTTTTTTTCTTGATTTTTCTTGTTTAATGAAAGCATAAAAAAATGTATTTGGATTTTTGCAGGTAGAGATAGCCCAACAGAGAGTTAATAGATGGACTACCATCGATAACCAAGAATCAAATGGCAGTGGAACAAGTCTCTTAGCTAACCAAGAATAGTGTTCTAAAACTCAAAATCAATCATCTAATCATTTTCTGTATTGAACCAATATATCATTAGCAAACCGATTAAACCTAAAATTTATTTAGTTTTGAAATAAATTAGAGTATGTGCTTTAAAATTGGTACATTTATATGCATATGTTTGGTTTCGCGGTAAAATGCTATTTTCTTGCGTCTCAAGACACATAAATATGAGAGCTACTTATGTTTTAGAGTTACTTATGTTTTGACATGGACCTTGGTTTAATGCATTATATATGAATAGGTTTTCCTAGTTCTTGATTTCATTGTTTATTGATTAGATTTTTTAATAAGTTAAATTAGTCCACCCAAATTGTTTTGATTAGCCTAATCATGACTTTAGTTTACAGCTTGATTAGTCAGTCCAATAATGCCATTTCTTTCATTGCTTTCATTAATCTGGCTTTCTCAAGAGTATATGTAGCTTATTGTACACACAATAATGCATTTCTTCTATATATTCATAAATTTGGTAATAGAGTTAAAACAAAGTATTTTAAATTTTACGTTCCTAAATCCTTACAAGTGTTATAAATATACCGTAGAAGAGTACTAGTGGATGAAGACATTATTTACGATTGCGAGTGTGGGGGACACACATCTTATGATTGACAGTGGTTGATCCAACTTGAGAAGACATTACTCGACAATATTTAGAAACCCAACTTGAGAATGACATTATGGTGGTTGATCCTCATCACACATGTGCTGAGATGACAAAAGATATTGATTTGATTCAACAAGATTAGACTAATGACAGGGAGAGCAATGAAATTCCTTTCACGCCTTAATTAACTAAGAACCAGAGGAAGAAAATAAATTAAATTGATAGAAATGATTCCAATAACACTTGGTCTAAGGGTGAACTTCCCTCAACTTTCTCAATGAAGATTTTATTTTAAAACATTAGAGGTGTTGCCAACTCGGATTCTAGGGTTTCCCTTAAGAATTTTTGCATTAGTCATCGACCAAATATTGTTGTTGTTCTTGTTGAGCCTATGATTAGATTTTTCCAAGTTCCTAATTAGTATTGGAATAGTATTCATGTTTCTAAGTTTTTTTTTAATTGTATAGATTCTTTGATGCCTAACCTTTGGGCTCTATGGGACGACGATATCAACCCGACACTCATTTTTGTCTCTGACCAGCATATTGCTTTTGAGCTAAATTCCCATCAAACCACCGGTTTATGGAGGCTATCTATGCTACCACATCTTATCTAACTAGAAGACACTTTGGGAGGATCTCACAAATCTTCAAAGTTTTTTTTCATAACCTTTGGTTGTTTCTGGGAGACATTAATGTTTTTCTCAATGCACAATAGAAGTGAGGTATGAGGACTCTCCTTGCAGTCTCTGTTAATATTTTTTATCTTGGTATAATGCGAACCTCTTAACACAATTAAATACCTCAGCCCTAAAAATATTGCTCTAAGCGTGGTTAGGGTTATCAGCAATGAAGACTGGATCAATTTTTGGCATAATTTATCATAGTGTGTGCTGATCATAAAATCAATATGACAAATATCCTTTGCTGGTAAATAATTTAAGTCTTGGAAATCTCATGATGATTGTAGAATTCTAGTGATAGAAGTGTGGAACAAGCATGTGGTTGGTAGTGGTATGGCTCGTTTGCAACATATAAGCTAAAGAGATTGAAACAATATTTCAAAGTTTGGAATAAATTCGTCTTTGGCGATGTATAGCCATAGGTTCATTTGATAATTAATGAGGTAAATCAAATTCAACTTCTAATTGATGTAATTGGTTTGATTGATGATCTGCATGTCCAAGACTTACATGCTAAATTGCTCCTTACTAAGGTTTTGTGTTGTCAAGATTAATTATGGAGAGAAAGTGCTATGTCACAAAGCTTCGCTTATGGGGATAGGAAGTATTCTATTTTCATTCAGTTGCTAAAATTTAGTTAGTGGTTAAGAGAATTTATATGCTCCATCATGGGAATGAGTTGTTAATGTCCCCATCGCCCACGAGAATAATGTGCTAGATTACTTTCAACCATTTTTGGAGGCTCTAATTCTTGTGTTCTTAATCAAATGATATCAATCTATTCCTCCTTTGGTTTCTATTGAGGATAATGTTTGTCTGACTTCGCTCCCTCTTGCTGATGAGATCAAAGGAACTGGCTTTGATCTTAATGGTGATGGAACACCTGGCTTGGATGGTTTTGGTGGTCACTTATATCAACATTTTGGGGACATTCACTACTAGAAATACTTGCTTTTCCTGCAGATTTTCCTCCGAAAAGTTATCCGCATCATGTTCGTCAGACCACGTTTCCTGGGGATCTTGTCACCGCGTGAATATCCGCAGGTAATGTATACATTTGCAACGGTTTTTCCTGCGAATTTTGCTGGGGTTTTGTTTTAATTTTTTTTTCTTCATTAAATTGTAAGAATTGAAAATTTCTTAATTTTTTTCTTTAGAAATTGAATATGAACCCTCTAATTTGCCCACGTGTAATCGAGTATCAGATCCTAAATCGAAGACATTATCATATCCCATCCAAGATATGTTTGGCCACGTGTAATCGGGTCGCTCAGATCACACTCCATATGCTCTGTCTGTCATACACTTGGAAGAGCTTTTCCTATTCTCTTTGTGAATACTTAATAGATAATTTAAATCATATATCAACTGTTGGATGGACTGGTTGTGACAGTGTTTTGCTGAAAAGATAGTTTTTGGCCTTCTACATCTAGGGGAAGCACACATGGATTTGTATGTTTTTGAAACACAATTTCACAATATTATTAGTAAATAGTGAGTTTTATAGTTTATTGATTCGTAGTTGCTGAACAGTAGTGAATAATCTCCACCGTGATTCTGTAGATAAATACAATACTTTTAGTACTCTAATTAAGGACTATTTTGCATCAGCTGTTGTGAGAGTTGAACTTCATTTAATGAATTGCTTCATTCCATTTCAGGAAGTTCTATAGTTGTTGATGTAGTAGTTGAAAGAGGGTAAGTTTATCAGTTGTTATTATAATTTGTTCATCCCCTTTTACCGTCTGTCAGCTGCAATTATCTATAATATGACATATTAAATGCTTGAATGATGATGTAATGGGATCTTAACCAAACATCTTGCTTGTCTTTGCAGGTTATGAATATCATACCACTTAAGGGTGGTGGATTGTAGTCCTACCAAATATGCTCAAAGAACACAATTGTTTCCAGAAAACTCCAAAATATGACATTTTTGCTTGTACAGTCGTGTCTCTTTCGTCAGTAGGATATACTTTCAGTTGCAAAATTTGCAATTCATGAATTTATACGTTTAGTTCTACTTGTCAAAACATACATCAAACTATGATGCTTGTATTTACCATGTGGAATCGACTTTGAGGGTTTGAGACATTAGCAATTGGGTATTGGAGGTTCAACTATAAAGAGATGTGTTTCTTTTAATCTTAGTATGATGAGTGCAATTGTTAAACATTCTTTTGTTCTACACGTATAATTTGTTCTAAATGTTTAAAAATTGTATCTTTTAAAAAATTTATTTTTATCGTTCTGGAATGCATCATAGAGCATTATTTTTTTATTTATATAAATTCATTTCCTGGGGATTTACCTACAGCTTATTGTTCTCTAAATTACGTTTCCTGTGGTAGTTTCTACAGATTTTCCTGCAGAAATTGAAGCGAGTAAGTTCGGGCAGGAAAACTCCCCAAATACTGACCAAATGTTTCCTGAGGATAAGAAAATCCTAAGGAAACAATTACCCATGAAGCTATTACTTCGGTATCTAAATCCTTGGCAAAATCCGCCAGAAAAGGTTTTCCAGCGGAATATTTATCAAAATCCGCAAGAAAATCGAGAGTTTCTAGTAGTGATTGTTGCTTCAGATGGCTTCCGTTCTATGCGAGAACTTTTCTCTAGTGGAGCATTGCTTCATAACCTTAATATTAATCTTATTGTGCTCATGCCTAAGATGCCTAGAGCCATTTGTATTTGGGATTATAGACTAATTGCGTTAGCTAATTTTCAGTTTAAAATTTTCACCAAAAGTTTATTTGATGGATTAGCTTTGGTCACTACTAGAATCATTTTGTACATCAAAGACATTTCATTAGAGACAAACACATTTCTGGTTGTGTTATCATCACCTCAAAGGCCATCAACCTCTTTGATAATAAGAATTTTGGTGGGAACTTGGCTCCCAAGGTTGATATCAGAGAAGCATTTAATACTCTTGATTGTATATTTTTAGGCTAAAATGCACGTTTTGGCTCTTAATTTATCCTCTTTTGTAAAAGTCAGGCGCCCTCTACAATTTTGACTGGTCGGCGCTTACTTGGATGATATGACACAAGCTGACTGTATAAATGTATGTGGTATTAGAGCTATCAGTTTGTAGAACTATTAAGGTAAGAAAAGGTATGTGGTGTACTTCTAAGATTTATAGACAAAGTTGAAGTCTTTAGATGACAATTTATGGATCTCAATTCCTTAATGTTTCAATTACCTCTGAGACAGTAAGACGGCACTCTAACAACCTTAAGTAGGCATATATGAACCCTATAGGATTTACTACCCTATACCCATAGAGCATGTATAATCTTATTGTGATCAACATGTGCAACTTAACAGCTAGAGGAACGTAAAAATCTCATGAAATCATCACTTAAATAGAATTGTTGTCTCATAACTGATAATTATTTTCATTTAATACATCGAGGAAATAGAGGGGATTCAAAGAATCTTAACCACCACTAAGTTCCGCAATCAAAAACATTTAATTTTCTGCATTCAAACTCAATTGTTTTCCGCAACTTAGTCAAACTTGCAAACTCCCTCCAATTTACTCTATTTTATTTATTTTATTCCCTTTTTATTTTCTGTTTTAATAAGTTTAGCTAGTTGCCTAGTTGAAACAACAATATTTGTGGAGGCGAATTTACTTACTACTTTATTACTTGAAAATGATTTGCTTCACTTGTTAAATTTAGTCATCAGTAAGTCTAAAACTGTTCATTTTCAATCTATCACAGACAAAATCAAGGTCAAATTGGAAACTTGGAAGGGGTCTTTATTTTATACTCCCTCCGTTCCTATATCTAAGCACCTTTTTGCATTTTTCACATTTCTTAAGAAAAGTTGTTAGTGCAATTAATGTGTCTATTTTGTGTGTTAATATTACCAAATTGTCCTTTCTTTGTATGTGTATTAAATTTGACTTTTCATATTTGAAGACAAGTTAGTAGTATTAATTAGGGGTATGTTTAGGGAAAAAAATAATAAAAGCATCTAATAATTTGAAAAGGGGTTTACATTTAAGGACAAAAATACAGTCAAATGAGTGCTTAGATATAGGAACGGAGGGAGTATTATAGAAAGAGTTCAATTGATTAAATCATCATTCATGGTACGCTGGTTATTCTTTTCATGTATGATGTATATCTTTGGCATGTCAAGTTATTACATCAATTTAGACAGATGGACCAGAAATTTTTTATAGAGTGGTGATATTTATTCTAAGAAATTTTCTCCGGTAGCTTGGAATACTCTTTTTTTGCCTTGGAATTCAAGTGATTTAGATTTGTAATACACTAGATCAAATATCGAAGATTTGATTTTGCGTTTGAGTTAGAAGCTTCATGTTGAGGAGTCTCAATGGTCTAAGTTGTTCAAACATCAGATTTTCAAGCATGGCCAACCTATCTCTCATCATTTTAAATCATCTATTTGGTCAGGTATCAAATCCCATATTGGTATTGTTCCCAGCAAGCTCAATTTGACTAGTTGGTACCGATGAGCACGTCAATTTTTGGCTAGACAATTGGATTGGCTCTCCTTTGGTTAATCTAATAAACATTCCTATCTATGTCGATCCAAGCTTGACGTGTAAGCATTTCTCTGCTATTGTAGCGGGTCAATGGAACATTCCCCTAATGGTCATGAGGAATCCTAATATTGTTTCGAGCATTTTGAAGATCATTCTGTTGGTTTCTCCCATTCCAGATGAACTAGTTTCGTTGCACACTTTCGACACTTTTCAGTTTGGTTGCACCCTATGCGGTCTTGTATTCCTCCATATCATTCTTTTATCTTTTTTGTGGCTCGTGCATCGCAAAAGGCCTACAGATGATAACTTACAGTTAAAGGGATGCATTGTGATTTCAGTTTGTGTTCTTTAATGTGGAATCTTCGAATCATTTGTTTCTACTTGTCCTTTTGTTGTGAATTTATGGACTTGGTTTGTAAGCATGTTACAATGCAACATTAACTTATCTTTCATTGAGAGCTTACTCTCTTGCATATCTTCCCATTCAATTCAGCTCACAAATTCTTGATCTTATGATTGCTAGTATGGATCAAACTCTTCATACCATTTGGATTACTAGAAATCTTATCCGCTTAAAAAATGTTGCAATTACCTCTTATGCTCCTAAAGCAAAGATTGATACAACGGTCCCCATGAGTGGTAATAATTCAAATAGCCATTGATTGTCTATCGCTCCAAACTCTTTTCTTTTAGATTGTTCCTTATGTCAGCTCGTCATAGACGCTTTAAAGACATTATTATTGTTATTTGGAAGCCGTCAACTACCAGTGGATTAAGGTTAATACTGACGGCTTCCTTATTGGTATCATGCATCTTGTAGTGTTATATGTTGTGATCATGGAGGTTCATTCCTCGGTTGCTTTACAGTGTTTGCATTTTATTGGTAACTTTTCGGTCTTTGCTTCTGAGCTGCTAGGTTTTATGCATGCAATGGAATTGACTACCCGTTATGGTTGGACAAATCTCTGGATAGACGTGGATTCTTCAAGTGCTCTCCTTGACTTTAAGAACCCAACTATTGTTCCTTGCTTTTTTAGAAATTGATGGTATAATTGTTTTCATAAATGGCTACAAATTATTTCTTCTCATGTTCATAGGGAGACCAACGGTTGTACGGACTAGCTTGCAAATCATGGTCATGCTATTTATGATTTACTGTGGTGGGAGACTTTGGCTCTTTATTTTTATTTTTTTGAAAGAAAGACTTTGGCTCTTTATATTGTGCCAACCTTTCGTTTCCCTTTGGGTTTTTGGTGTCCTTCTTTCTTTTTAGCTTTTTGTATTTTGTTTTGGTCTTTTTGATGGTTTTGATTTGACCCTCTCTTGGTACAATTTTTTTCTCTTTTTAAAGTATCTATTTTATGAGTTCTTGCGAGGTGTAAACATAATTGGGATGTCTAAGTTGCTCCTTGATGCTTAAACACACTCTTATTCCAGTAAAAAAAAAACTTACAAAATATTGGTAATTTGTTGGAAGTTAAAATATTGGTAATTCTTACAAAATATTGGTTATTTATATCTATACTATATATAAAGATAATAGAGGATTTTGTGGGGATTCTAGGCGACTTTTTTGTTATTCTAATTATACCCTTAAACAAATTTTTTTATAATAATGTTATATTGTTGGTGTAATTGAAAAAAATAAGAATTTAATTTATATAAAATATTGTTTGTAGTTTACACGCAAAATTTCAATAAAATATTGTTGATAATCTACATGCGTTAGCGCAATAACAAGAATGGCAAGATGGACCTATAGTATGTATAATATTTCCAATGTACTCCCTTTCTCCTCTATACATGATTTTATATACTCCCTCCGGTCCTATTTATAAGATTCATTGAGTAATTGATGTATCTTGTCTAGAATATAGACCAAATACATCATTTATGCAATGAATAAAAAAAATTAAATGTTTCTTATAAATAGGACCGGAGGGAGTATATATAATAATCAAAAAAGTTAAATGGAAACAAAAGTTAACATACAAAGTAATGAACTAATATTTTTTATATCTATCTTTTAAACTAAATTATAATATTTTTAATAAATGTGTTTATTTGAATTAAAATAAAATAAAAATGTGTTCATTAGAAATATTTTTGTAATTTCATTGAGTAACCACTTTCTATAAATTAATAATATTTAATATTTTCTTTGAAAAGAAAAAAAAATCTCTTTTTTCATCAAAGAATTAATATGTATAATTATATATTTATAATTTGTTAGTCTCCTTCTATAAAAAATAAAAATAAAAAAATTGTTACTCTCCTTTTTTTGTACTCGCAAATGTAGTAGTAAATATTTAATTAGCAAACATTTTATGAGGCTAGTCAATTCAAAACAGCACCACATTCACCACCCTTTCTCTTCTATACATGATTCTATATATAAAATAATAATGTGTCTATATACTGACAGTGCTTCTAGATGAAATAGAAGACAGAATGAATTGCGTGTATAAATTGTGACAGTGCTTCTAGATAAAATAGATGACACAATGAATTGTGATAGTGCTTCTAGATAAAATACAAGCATATCAATATATACAAGCATGAGCTTTAAGCCTAAACTTGTTGGACAACTTATTCTATTGACAAGAATACAGATTCAAGAAACAAAGGTAAATTTTCATTATTTTTCCTCATTATTATCATATAGAAAAACAACATTTTTCTAGATTATCATATATCAAATAATGTAAGACACGGATTTCATAATGATCTTAATTAAGTGCATTTTCTCTATATTTTCACTCATAAAATTTGAAGAAAAAAAGTTGTCCTAAACTTTGTTAAGTTAATTTTCAAATCTGTTGTAGTGGTTCTAGTGATGAATATTGAATGCATGTTTAGATTCACTTTTATGACAGAAGTGGTACTAAAGATGTATTGTTTACTTTATTTTTACATGAATACGTCCTAAAACAAGTCATGTTATACTCATGTGATTTTTTAACTAAAATTAATTTATTCATAATTAATTTTTATAACCACATAATTTTTTTGAAGAACTTATTACCACATAATTAAACATATGTTCAGTTTGTGAGCCTCCTACATGAGGCAGCTTTCCTAATGTAAGGGATGTCCTCCATATTACCTATTTTGGAAAAATAAAGCATATAATGCTTTCATCATCAACCTCTTTTCATTTTGTTTAAAAATAAACGGTAATATTTCATATCCCCACATTGTAAGCATCAAAACTTTTCTAAAAATTATGTCACATGATTTAGGTCTTCTGTAAAGTTAGGACTAGGTCCAAAGAAATTAGGTGAGATTTGGCCATAGAAGAAATTTTTCTCAAATATGCCAAGGCATGTCCATTTAAGATTAACTTTACCGTCCAATAATTTCTATTCATTTTCATTTGTTTTCTTAAATAATCAAAACAATTACATAATTTTAAATTGCAATCTGCAACAATAATTAAAACCATAATGTAAATATTTGTAAGAATTTTGCAAACATGTGATGTTTGCAACTACGGCTACAGATGTAATTTAAAATACAACTTAATTTCAATATTTTTTAATAAAATATTAATTATTTTTCATTGACTATATAATATTATTTTTCACATATATTAAATAAATTCACACTATAATATCATTGTGTTAATAATATTTCTAATTTTTAAAATATATTCACTAATAATCTAAGTGATGAGTATTAATTATAGCATGTGTAAATTCTTTTTATTTAATGAATTAAACCCTTTTTATAATGTATTGGTATTATGCATGCATATTGGTCAATGATAATTAAGGTGTTTCTTTTATATTTTTATTTTTTTTAATAATTAGTTTGGTTGATTTAATAACAATATTTTATAATATTTTATTCTTTTCATGTTTCAAGTTAATCTTTGGAAAATAAATTATTTTTTATTGTTCATACAATTTTGTCGCGTCTTATTAAATAATATTTTTTATCTGTAGATGTAACCTAATGGTATATGATCAGACGTTAAAGGAGTCTTAAGAATGAGATTCGGGTTTCAATCTCTACCACTAACAAACAAACTCTTTATATCCCTGATTAAAAAATATTAATTTTTGTCTTATTATATTTTTCTTATAAACATTATTTTATAAATATTTTTACAATTACTTTAATTTATCTCAAATCTTTATCCATGCCTGATACCTTAGATGTATATGCAAGCTCAGTAAAATAGAGGATCTAGTTAAAAGTAAAATTTCTATAAATATGATGTCACTTGTTTTACATACAGTGCAAGATCATGTATATGGGAAATGCGTCTATAATTAGGAGAAAAGCTAATATTCTATAAATGATTTTTTGAAGGAATATTCTATAAATGTTATTAGGTCCCCGTTTTCTTTTTTAGTGAAACCTTGTATTTTTATACTTATTTTACTCAATCAATGTGTTCACACGTTGGTATATTTAAGTATCAATTTCACTACCAAAAAAAAATTTAAGTATCAATTTAATTACTTCTAATGTGAGAAGAAAAAAATCAATTAATGTAGATGTATTTGGTTTAATTTTTTGACTAGATACATCAACTTTGTGTTTTTCTAATAATTGAGATCGAAATAATACAATTTTTTCTATTAAAATATTGTTGAATAGTAAAATATTATTAATATAACTTTGACTTCCTAAAAAAAAAACTTAGACATTGACTTGAACTTTATTTTTTGAGGTTGCAAAGTAAATGACAACTCTTAAACCAAACTAATTAAGTACTATTCTTTTTTTACAGGATTTTAATCACTAATTATTGATAGGTCAAAAATATGACACATATATCAAATTATATTTCACCATATAAACATGTGTACAATTATTTTAAAAATATTACGAAAACATTCAACCGTCTGTTTTTTTGTTGGTGGCCGGAGTTTGAACTCGGACCTTGCATATATTATGTATTGTCTCCCGGACATTCAATCATGTCTCACATAATAGATATTTGTACAAATATTTTAATAATATTATTATGTAGAATTATAAAATATATGATTTGACTTATGTAACAAAAAAAACTACATTATTTG
>Ga0315915_1002475_pt1 | contig 23300 bp, 9 predicted proteins | sample MpolbnodulesMG_FD_207738 | JGI IMG/M metagenome (GOLD analysis project Ga0315915, IMG submission 207738) | Medicago polymorpha root nodule microbial communities from Los Angeles, California, United States - branched nodules | ecosystem: Host-associated > Plants > Roots > Nodule | place: USA...
GACATAGTGATACTATGAACACTGACCTCTAATTTTCACACATAATACATTAGCTCCATAATAATGTTGACTGCCGGCATAGAGATCATGTCAACATTGAGCTCAAATTTTTCACATGTAATGCCTCAGCTCCAAAATAGTGTCGATCACCGGCATAGTGATCCCAACGACACTGAGCTCTAATTTTTCACATTTGATATTTGATATACACAAGAATTCATCTCATCGTCAATAATTAAATTGAATGAAAATTCACATCAATGTATCAAAGAAAATAAGTGAAAGAAAAATTCATCATCACAAAATTGATAATGTAAAATTCAAACTCCCACTAACCAAATGCATCAAAAGAATTCACAATATTCATGTTATTCAAAGTGACTCTTGAAAACAATGAATCTAAGTCATTTGGTTAAAAAAATAATTAACGTCAAAGTTAGGGAGCCAATGAATGTGATAAATAATTTATTACCATAAATTATAGGAGTTGGGAGCCACTAATTTCAATTTCGACAATTTCTAAGGGTTCATAAATGCTAGTTTTAACCTATGATTTTAGTAAATTTGCTTCTAATGCAATCCACACAAGTACCTGGATCATCAAACTTTAAGAACAGTAGAATATTTACTTTGATTAATTTCTCAGCCCTTTCCCCAATAAATATGATCCAAGTGCTTATGCCATGAAGTAAATGATGTATTCCTCAACATTAGACCTTATAGCAACAAAAGTTTTGACAACATAAGACAAAACAAAGTTATGTGAGTTTAATCTCAAACTTAGTTTTCTACCTCCAAGAGTAAAACTAAAACAAAGTTGCTCCAACAAGGTAACACAAACAAGATTCATCCTAAATGAAGGTTACGTGAAAGATATTTTTCAAAACAAGTGCAAAACTAGAATGTTAAATTTTGGTGACATCTCCCACTGACTTCACAATTACTCCTTGATCATATTAATCTAAATTTAAGTTGACATCTCCCACTAACTCCACATATACTACTAAATTACAACATTGTCATATTTTCATGTCCAATAACTTTTCATTAGACACATGGAGACCATTTTGGTCAGATGCTTTAACTTGTGAGTCATCTCCCACTTACCAAAAGGTTATTTTAGTACAGACATGTTCTCCTAGAGATAACTTCAAATCTTACTTCCATTTCTTATGGTTTGACTCGTTTAAGATCTCGATGAAAGCAAAACAATCATTCATTGATAAGGAAAAAAAATGAATGAATTAAAATATGTCATAAGACAAGATATAACTTAAAATAAACAAGCTATTATAACGAGGCCAATATAATTGTACAATCACCTTTGGGCAGAATGCACAAACTAAGGTCAAAACCTTAACCAAAACCTCAAATGAGTTAATCTATGAGGATACATTGAACTTGGAAAATTATCACATTTAGGCAGACAAAATTCTTTGGTTCAACATATACTCCAATAACTCCATCTCATATAAGTTAATTAATGAGCATATGCATAATAAAAGCATAACAATTATCCATTGAGGAAATATATGAGACAAAACATGAATGCATAAAAATATATCAATTGACAAGATATAACTCAAAATAAACAAGCTATCACAATGAGGCCAATATAATTGTACAATCACTTTTGGGCAGAATGCACAGACTAAGGCAAAGCCTAAGTCAAAACCTCAAATAAGTTAATCAATGAGCATGTATTGAATTTGGGAAATTGTCACCTTTGGGCAGGCAAGTTCCTTAGTTCAAAACATTCTCCAATAACTTTATCCCAAATCAATTTTTAATTGTAAAATGCAATAACCACCTTTGGGCAGGAAACTACATGTTACGGTTAAAAACATTTCTCAAGCTACAAAAAGAAATTTCATCAATCAATCGATAGAGGCGGTCCCACTTTGATGGTAACGATCAATATCAATGCATGAAATTTTTTTTGCATAGGAATCAACAACTCTTGTCAAAATAAGACAGAAAAAATATGCATCATTTAAATGCATCTAAACTGGTCAATATCGTTTCAATTTGCATTCATCATAATTTTGTTTGATACAATGCGGTAGAATAGTACGTTAAAAGCACATAAACAAAACTAAACATATAATTATGTGCTAATTTTTGGAAGAGTACTATTACCGCTAAACTCATAATCTCATAGGTAGTAATTATTTATTTACGCAGCGGAAACATACGAGACTTCAATTTCAATACTATTGAGGATAAAAGACAAAATAGTCACAAAAAAATATATTTAAAAGACTATAATATCCTCAATGTAAGTCTCTATAATAAACAAAAGAGTATTTATCAACACATGATATTTGTTTCTCATTTATAGATAATTGACATGTAAGATTCTCCCATTTGATAGAGAATGATAGTTGGATTGTCAATCCAAGACTTTTTAAAAAAATATTTAAACAAATATTCAAGTATATTCTCTATCACACAATGATCATGTCAATTAATATTACACCAATATGACATGCCCATCCCCTATATAATAATAAGGGAACAAGTGTAATCAAATCCAATAAAAAGAATTTAAATTAAATAACTAACCTCAAAAGGTGTAATCAATTCTCCTTGTATGTAGAGTCATTGAGCACGACTTAGCAAAAGCTCCGCACAATTTGACATATTATCACCTCAATTGGCTCATAATTCAACAACAAACCAATATAGCAAAAGAAAGACTCTAATAATACATATATAATACATGGATAATAGTTTTCAATTGCCTTCAGAATTGCTCAAAAATTATCTTTTATGATTTTCCACAAGTGAGCATACAAATAAGAACAAGGCAACGTAGAATTTATACAATAATTATAAATTCATATACATCAATATTTGGTGCAATGATTGATAAAATTGAGTCTAAAGTAATTTCACAATTGCACACTTTAATAGAATAATTCACGACTATAACAGAGATTTTCACAAATAATATTTTAGACTCACATCCTTAGGAATATATGAGTTCAAATTCTATAAGATTCTCAAATTTAATCGACACCAAATATTTACACATTTCACAAAATAAAATTTATTCCCATAAAAAAAATATATGTTTGGAAATTAATCCCAATCAAATTACTTAAATTTTCAAAACTAATCAATCTACCAAAATCAAATCCAATCATTTTGAATATGCAAGGTTTGATCCATAAAATATTAATCATGGTGTTTCCTTCCGGATTTGAGATAAAATAAAATAAAGCTTGATGAAATATTCATATGGTAATCATGTCAATGCTTATACATGTTATATGCACATGCGCAATGAATCACAACCATGATGTGAAATTCGTTTCAAAAACTACAAAGCTTATGGCAAAGAAGCAGACATAAAATCAATTTGCAGTGACAACAACAACATCAAAAGGAGTAGCATAAAATACATGATGTTAATTTGAACATGGCTACTCAAAATTGTCTTTGAATCCACACATGCAATTGCAATTCAATCATGATAAACATAGTCTTAAAAACAATTCAACCTATGAATAAACCAAATCTCAAATCCACTTCATTTTAATAGAGTGCAAATGATAGTCATGCATAAAAGAACCTATACATAAACTTAACAGAAGGAGTCACACAAAAAATTGTATCAATTTTTTCCAATCTCATACATATAGCAAATATAAAAAGGTCTTGCTAACCATTGCCCTGTTAAGGAAGTCAAAAGTAGCATGCTTGCATTGGTTTCAACAACATTCTGACTTTTAAAAACTTAAATTTATCACTTTTCACCATTTTCCAATGCTATATTTCTATTTTTATCCCCTTATCCAATGCCCCAAGGGCAATGGTTAGCATTCTCCATATAAAAATAATAATAATTGAACACACAAGTATTGAGCCAAATCATCCGTCATATAGATTAAGGAAATTTTTCAAAAATTCCATAAACAAAACAATCAAAATTGATAGTATAAGACATTGACCGATATAAATTGAATGTGCCAAACTGAATCCATCATAATTTGAGAAAGAATCAAAATAAAACTGACAGGCATATTTTGAATCAAAATCAAATATAAAGATTTCTTTAAAAATATGGTATGATTTGTTCCAAAACGAAAACATATATTCACCATTCAAAACAAACAAATAATTGTCAGATAAATCGGTGCAAATTTATAAGAATTGATTTCAGATCACCCTTTTCTACATAACAAACTGAAAAATTATAATCAAAGTTGTAAGCACAGCAATGCAACTTACAATTTTCCAAAAGAGTCACAATTGTCTATGAATTTGTTATCTGAAAAATTCAATGACACACCTGTGCAGACCGAAAATTTTCTATACTACAATATGCAAGTAACACACAAAATTGGATCAATGCACAATTAGTCCAAATAATGCTCAATGCATACACATATAAATGAATAATGGATTTGATTTGAATGGAAACAATAGAGACTTATTCAATCCAACCAAATAAAATGCATTAGCCAATGAACTATTGACGACAATTCAAGAATCCAATGCAATTAAGGTCAAAAAATAAAACCATTGGAGTAATCAATTTTGGATTCGGGTGTGTTATTTTAGCTTCGCATTCGCATACTGTATCGGTTTAAGACCACAAGTTAAGATTTGAAATTGTTTGAAATCTTATGATTTGATAAACTTTAATTCAAAGCTTGTGTAGCATGTGTTAATTTTAAGGACACAGTCATATACGGATCATAAAGCAACTCACAGAGGTTATTCATGTGCAGCCAAAATACAATCGAAACGTATTTTCAAATTCTTAAAATTTTCTGTAAAGGTTAACAACAAGCATCAAGTATACTCACAACAAACACAAAATACAAGCAAATACTAACCCTAGAATAGTTTGGCAAATCATATACCAATTGATTAGAAATCAGGGTCCGTAGAAGCTAACGTGTTTGCCAGAATAAAAATACATAAAGTATTAGGATCACAATAAAATTTAAATTAGGATTAGTGCTTGTATCGTTGGTTTTTATATGGCAACCAAAATTGGTCACGCTTGCACCAAAAAGAAAAAATCATGAAGAACAATAAAACTTATATAACACACATGCACATAAACCGAAGGTATATATGAATCGACAGGCTGAATACTGTAAATTGCTATGAACAAATGTATCAACGGTAGTTATTGGTATCAATGACGCGTAATGCATCACAAATAAAAATCTATCTATGCGATGCAGTCCAAAAACATTAGATTTTAGGGTTCTAAATCATATAATTTTTGGCTCTGATACCACATGTAAAAATTAATTCAACAAGATCGAATTATTATATGAAATTAGAACACACTTACTTGGAAACTATGGTGACCGGATTCGCCGAGATTGAAGACAAAGTCTTCTTTGCCTTTTCACATGCTCCAAACTTAGGGTTTTCGATGGGCAAACCGCTAATGAGCAGAATTGTCAGAGTGATGGTAAAGGGGACCTACCCTCTCTATTTATAACCGTGCAACCCTAGGTACCACCCATCATGGGCCTAGTGTTTGGGCCTACACTATGTTTCTACACAAATTAGATTAAGTGTCCAAAAGTCCATTATTTATTGCCTAAGCATCATCAAATGGAGCACAACATCGGTCTGTTTTTATTAAAACCAAAACCAACAATTGTTTGCAGCCCACAAAATATTAGAAGAAATTCTAACATTAGTCACAAGTCAAAACATGCTTCACCCTTTTTACCTTATTTGCTCTTGTCATTATGGTTTTCAATCTGCTCTAGATATATATTCACGGCATGTTCAACGAGTATTCTTATATTCTCTTTGCATAGAAAAAATGTTTCTTTAAGGTGCAATTCCTATCTTTATTCATTTTTTTTTTTAACAATGTAAGTGAAAAGTAGACATACGTGAAAAAACTAAAAAAGAAGCGAGAAATATGTGATGCCTTGCGTGTAGTGAGTACAATCTTCTTTACAATTTTTCCCTAAAAGAAAAATCTTTTTGACAATTTTTTTTCCAAGTACTTTAGTGGCTAAAAATTATCTTTTTTAAGGAGAATAAGTGGGGTGTCCACTGTCCAAGATTTGAACTTCAGCCCCTGCATGTATAGTGCAATGTCCCTACCAACTGAGATAAACTCACGGTGACTATTCTTTACGATTTCTAGTATGTCGGTTATTTTTATTGCATTGCGTCAGTTTATAAATTTTGAATGATGATTGTTATTCTTTCAAAAAAAAATGAACAATGGTTTTTATGTCTTAAATGGATATTACATTTATATATAGAAGATTATTTTGTTTAGACTAATAAGTTATTGGCCTTATGGTATTGAACTTGTATGCTTTTAAGTTAGTAGAGTTCATTGGGTATTATAATATATTATCTTGTAACCATTATTTGCATATGTCATGATTTTGTCATTCTAATAAAACCTTAGCTACCTTCGTTATTGTTATCTCTAAATCTCTATTTTGTTAGCATGACATCAAGGGCATCGTTCATCCAGAGTATAGTTTGATCTTCCTTGAACTACTTGTCTCTTCTGCTGCTGAGTTCTAAAAAGTTTAGGAATGTTGTGTGAACGATTTGGTGTAATTCTAGTGTTAATAGTCAAGTTGTTTGAGTCTAATCAGTTCAGATTACTTTCTAATTCGTGGCTCGTATGGCGATGAAAACAATAGAAACTAATTTGAAATAATGTCAACGATGCAGAAGATGGATCAATATACATGTGTATGTTGATTCTGAGTCCAAAAGATGTCATAGATCAATTAGGGAATGTTGGTTTTGTGGAGGATTATTATGTGTTGAGACATAGTGGTGAACAAGTGTGGGATATTAATATTGTCATAGATCAATTAGAGAATTTTGGTTTTGTGGAGGATTATTATGTGTTGAGACATAGTGGTGAACAAGTGTGGGATATTAATATTAAGTTAAATGTTAATACGCACACTTAAGCAATGGAGAGTATACAGAGAGTGTGACCAGTTTGGCTTGATGGAAGATATGGTCGGTGACGCTCTTGGAGTAAACTTGTCTTACAATGAAGGCGACACACACACACACACACAGAGACACACACATACACTCTCACACTTAAGCAATGGAGAGTATACAAAGAGTGTGACCAGTTTGGCTTGATGGAAGATATGGTCGGTGACGCTCTTGGATGATGAGACACACACACAGAGAGAGAAGTTGTAAATCTCTTATATTCATTATTTCCCATTCTTTTGTCTTATCAACTTATTGAATTTGATTATCTTTCTTTGACTTGCATAAAAAAATGATGAGACACACACACAGAGAGAAGTTGTAAATCTCTTATATTCATTATTTCCCATTCTTTTGTCTTATCAACTTATTAAATTTGATTATCTTTCTTTGACTTGCATAAAAAAAATTAGATACTTTCAAAAAATTGTTTGGCCTTTGCTAATTTGAAAAATTGAATACCTTTCGAGTCAATAGAGCTAATAGAATAGATTGCAGGGAAGTAAAAGACAACGTACTTGCTAAGATTGATGATCATCACCCAATCATTTCTCCTAAAGAAAGTTGGTCTCCAATGCTCAGACAGTAAAAGACAACTAATCATGTTAAGATGGGTAACTCTCACGCAGTCATTTCTCCTAAAGGTGGTTGATCACCAAATTAAATGCCTCAAAAATCGAAACGATGCTTAAGAGAATACTCTAAAAAGCTTATATTGGTCTTTCAAACATATTTAAAAAATAATTTAATTTATTTATTTGGTCATAAACCTAAGTTTTAATTAAAAAAAAAAAGTATTCTTGGTTAATGCATGATTTCACAAGAAAAATAATAAGAAAATATGTTATACATAGGAAGTGAGTATTCTTGGAACCTAGGATGATGGCCCATTGATTGTTGAACTTTTCCAATACGTGTACATAAAATTGATCATTTATTTTTGGGTCTTGTTAACGAGTGCACCCGGGTATAAAGATCCTAAATTTATATTTAAAGCTATGTTTGGATTGATGAAATTTGATGGAATGGATTGGTAAGTAATTAAATTCCATTGTTTGGATTTACAAAAAAAAAATGAATGAAATGGAATGGAACACAATGAAACACATTCCATCCAATCCTTTCATTCCTCCCAATTTAGGGTGTATGCAATGTTGGAATGAGGCTTCATGATTTGAATATTACCATTTTACCCCATATCTTTATTCTTTTCCTCTTCCTCTCAAATATGTTTTTGAGAAATGCTAGGAACACTCTCTTTCTAGCACTCTCTCTAACACTCACTCTGCTATTGGGTGAAACTCATGTGGGTCTCACCACTTTATGTGGGATCCATTTCCAATGTGTGGTACCCACATGAATTTCACCCAATAAAAGAGTGATTGTTAGAGAGAGTGTTAGAAAGAGAGTGTCCATAGCACTCCTCATATGTTCTTTCTTGTGCTCAGTTTCATTCTTCTTCTGCTTTGTGTTTGTCTTGAACCTCGTCAATACTCATTTAGTCCTCTAATTTTTTTTTTGTGTTGCTTTGCATTGCATATGCATGTATCTTTTATGTGCCATTTTTTTCTTGATCTGATATTGCATAATTAAAAAAATACGACGATCCATTTGTATATTGCTCACTGTATTTATTTTTCTCCTCTTTGGGTTTTCAATTCAACGTGTTTACAATTATAACACCTAACTACGTTGATTTAATTGAATCTTGACTTCTAAAGAGATTAATCCTTTTTGGTATAAAGAAATCTTGTTACAAATTAACTTGGCCAATTAACTTATACTATATTTTGTCTTTTTCACTAAATAGATTTAGGTAATTGTAATTCGTTGAATTTTGGAGATAAATTTTATGTAATAATATGTTTCACATGATAATAATGTTTTTTTTAAATGAGGGTAAAAATGGAATAAAAAATTATAATTTGATATGTTCCGTCGACTTTCCAAACAATGGAATGGAATCATATTCCGTTATATTATAAAATATCTAAACAATGGAATATAAACTTTGTTCCAATTCCGCTCCACTCCATTCCATTCCATTCCGCTCTGTTATGTTCTATCAATCCAAAACAAAGTCTAAAAAAAATCAAATGTTACAAATTCTAATACATTGATTACACAAGTTTTTATAAAACTTCTATTAATGGTTCTTAAAGAGTGTCATGGAGGCACTCGTTTACATTTTCCTTTATTCTTTTGCCTTTGATGTAATGTTTTCCTTAAATATTTTCTACCTAAGATGATTCACGACGAGTAATTGGCAACTTTGCAATACCATATTTGTGAAAGTTTAAGGGAAAATGTCGCAATCTAATATCTGCGACGATTTCTGTGACCCTTATAACACCCTTGAACCCCACAAACAATATTCAATGCAAATAAATCAATTAATCAAAGAGTTCAAGATGTTACATCATCATTTTCTCAAAACATGCATAATTCAGTTTTCATAAAACTTGCAGCGGAATAAAAACAACATCTCAAATACATAAAAAAAATCTCAAAGTGCATGAATCACAAAATCTCAACAACCTATCTCAGATCTCATAATACATAAAACAAAATGGTCTCAACATAATCTCAAAGATAAATAAACATAGAATCCCGACAATCCTAGTCAGGGTCTATACTAGGAGTGCGTTATGCAAGCCTCGGGTACCTACGTCTCCACAAAGGTCCTCAAGCTTACACGTCTACACCATTTTTAGAAATGGTGATGCGGTCAACCAAACGACCACTGGGGGGTTAGATAACATTCACATAAAATATAGCATTCTAGGATTCAAGTAAATCATGCATATATACAAATTCATCATTCCTAGAATACTAATCACGTGAATATCATATTTAATAATTATCATCAATAGATCCGCCATCGGAGTTAATCATAATAATCATCACCAATTTTCCATCAACAATAGCCATCAACAATAGGACTTGACCATGTATGCATGAACATATGACTCGACATTGCATATATTCATATGCTATAACACAAGTCATCAACAATCATCCACAATTTCCATCGACAATGTTCATCATCAATTTTCATCAAAAATATCCATCAACAATATTAATCAACAACATTCATCAACAATATTCATCACCATTTTCTACATATATACATCATCAAATCATACATATGCATATACGCACCATAATGAATTTATTATCATCAATAAATCATCTTCAACAAAATTATCATCAATTCAATCATTAAACATCACATAAACAATAGCTAACAATCATTTACAAGTTAACTTAGCATAAATCATCATTTGCCCAAGTCCGTCTATTTTCTTCAAAGTTCGTCTATTTTTCATTTTCACACAATTCATCATATCTCATGCATATTAACCATATCACTTATAGTCCAACATATTATCATGAACATAAGTTCATTTGCAAGCTAACAAGTCATATTTCATCAAAGTTCGTCTATTTTCACATTTTTCATCAAAAACCAAGTTACATCTCTTATAGTTCTTTATCAAAACCTACATGTTCATCTAAGTTCATCATTACAGAAACGAGTTATAATATCATCATTTCATTTAAGAAAAATCATCATTCGATTATTTCAAATTCCTTTTCATTTCTCATTCAAAGTTCGTCTTGAATTAATAAAACCATTTCAAATCCAAGTAAAAGATGTTCCAGCAACTATAATAGTTAAAACAACATCAAAACACCTTAAAAGGAACACTTAAGAATGTCTGTAAACAACCTCAAAGGTCTAGAATGTGCATAACAACGTGTGTTGTTCAACACATCTCGCCATGATACAAGATGGCTCGTTGGGTGAGCTAGGCAGAAACAGGAAACCCTGAAAATGGAGTAAAAGTGAGTAAAACAAATGAAAAAAAAGAGTAAATAAAAATTTAGAGAAAGAGAGAACATGAGGAGAGAGTTAAAAGTTGAGAGAAAAAGAGAAGGCAACAACAACAACAACAATACATATGATTAAACAAACTTATGCAAATTACAACACATAACAAACATTACATATGATTAAACCAACTTAATGCAAATTACAATAACATAAGCCCTAACATTATAATGACAATGACAAAATTCCTTTCCATGCTTTTCAATGCATCATTCTTTTTCGACAATACTCTTATAATCTTCTTGTGTCTCTCAAGTACTTCATCATCATACCACTCAAAAATATATCTTTTTCTTCAAAATTTGTTGCCTTTTCTTCTCTAAAGGTAACATACATGGAATCTCCTCCCTGGATTCTCACCCGTCCAAGCATTAACTAACGGTGAATCGACACCACAATGATAAATTAGTCTTTGTCTTATTTACAATGATGAATCAAGCAAACAAAATTTACATTTTCTACGAATGAAAACAAACAAGGAAAATAAGCAGTGATACGTTGAAGGGAGAAGAAGAAGGGAGGAATATGATGGTGAAAAAGAAGTTGAATCAAAGGTAAAGAAGGGAGGAATACGATGGTGACAGGAAGACGCAAAATCAAAGGAAGGAGATGACAATGGAAATTGGAAAAATACTACGAATTTTAAACCTTAACTTCTTACGGTTACAAATGATCACAATCACATCTCATTTAAGAAAGTTGTCACGTCATGTAAAGGTTGATTAGGGGTCAAAAATACAATTTTTTTTGTTAGAGGACAAAAATCATAACTTTGTAAAAGTTGGAGGGTAAAAAATAGTACATTTTTTTTTTTTTTTTTTTTGTGATGTTCGAGGTTCAAACTTTAGACGTTGCATATGCTCAAGAGGATACATTTTAACTTTAATTAAAAGTTTTTATTTAAAGGTTTAATTAAGAGTAAATACGCAATTATCCCTTTCAAAATTGTAAGTTTCGTCAATTACCCCTGAAATTAACCAAAACTTACAATTTCAAAGGATAATTACCTATTTTAATTAATAATTTATTTTCTTAAATATGTATAGTTGAAAAAACGGGCGAGTGTAAGACTGTAGTGTAAAGCCAAATTGAAAAGAGAAGAGAGGCAGAGTAAATTGAAGTTGAAGCGGCGGCAGAGATAGTCGAATACCACATCAATGGCGGTTCCAGGAAGACGCAATGGTTTGAACGAAGAAGACGATGAAGAATCGAATGGTCTTTTCGGAGAAGAAGGTCTTGTTCCTGAAGAATCTGATACTCCTCCTCATCTTCGTGACCTCTCCCATGCCGCCACACACGGTGACCTCAACGCCCTCCGCCTCGCTCTCGGTACCCTCTCTCTCTCCACTGCACGAATTTTTAGTCTCTATTAATTCAATATTTACCTCTTTCTGTTAAACCCTATAGCTACTTCAAAATATATCAATCTAAAACCCTAATTATTATTATTTTTATTGTTTTAGATAAATTCTTTTATTTTTATGGCATTTGATTGTGATATGAGTTGTTGTTTCTGTGCGTTGATTATATTTTTAATTTGTTGCGGATTGGGATGATTTGCAGAGAAAACTTTATTTATAATTGTATCGTATTTTAAAAAATTGAACTTGAAAGTGCAATCTGTTTCGTTATTTTGAGTGGTTTGATTGTTGTTTCGTCCAATGTTGTATTGTGACACTTAGCGTAGTGGAATTTGAACAAGTCACTATTGTTCTGCGATATGCTATTTGGTACAAAATGTTGTCAAATATCACTATTGTTCAAATTTCGTCCAATGTTGTATAGTGGCACTATAGAATATTGGAATTTGAAAAATTTCTATATTGTCCTGCGATATGCTCTTTAGTACAACATGTTGTCAAATATCAGCTATGGCTCTGTTGCGTAGTGGAACTTGAACAAACTTTTATTCCCACAATCTGTGATGACAATGCCAGTTTTGTCTCAGTTCAATTGGTTTAAACAGTTGAACCATGACCAAAAGATCTCGTTGATTTGATGTCCGATTTGATTTTTAAAACATTGAATTATATACAACAGTTCTCAATTGTTTGATATGTGAACTAAAAGACATGCTAACTAGCATACCGGGAAATTATTTGGTGTTCTTTCTTAATTCTTATGCTGCTTATCCCTGTGTTGCATGATTGCAGATAACTTGAGTGGTAGTATTGATGAACCGGTGGAGGATGGGGATACTGCTCTTCATTTGACCTGTTTATATGGCCATTTTGAATGTGCTCAGGTTTGTTATCATTGCTCATTCATTTTTTTTTTATGCATTTAATCAGAAACATGTCTTGGATTATTGATCTTGAATCTTGATCAATGAATTGCAGCTGCTACTAGAAAGAGGAGCAAACTTGGAGGCTACAGATGAAGATGGGGCAATTCCTTTACACGATGCGTGTGCAGGAGGTAGTTTAAATTATCATGTTTTATTTGTTGAACTCTTTAAATTTATTGGTTAAGATTTGTGATGTTACTTTTATTTGAATGGGCATATCAGGATTTATAAATATAGTCCAACTTCTACTTAACAGAGCTAACAATGCTGAGCATATAAAAAGGATGCTAGAATCTGTTGATTCTGAGGGTGATACTGTGAGTATTTATTTACCTTTCTAAAAGTTTGAGTTCCTATTCAATAAGCCAAAGTCAATCCAACGACCTTCTGGTGTGTGTTTGGTTCTACGCCATTGAAAATTGATTTTGATTGAATTGATTTGTAAAGTTTATTTTAGTTGAAAGTTAGTTAACATAAAATAATTTATGTCTGGATGCGTTCATGTAAAAGTGAGTTGAACAATAAATTTGAGTGTAAAAATAATGTTTAGAGAGAAAAGCTGAAAATCTTAGCTTCAGTTAGAATAAACCCTAGAGGCAAATTGACTTCTCTTTGAGTACCCCTAAATGTATCAAAATCAATTTTAAATCTTCGTAAATCATAATTACTTTTAACTCTCCCCCAATGTAAATCCAAACATGCACTAAATATAACAGTGTAGGGTACTTGATATTAAACTCATTTGTTCGTTTTTTTTGGGGGAGGGGATCAAATGAGTAGATACTGGCTAAATCCTAATCCCTAATCCTGTTCCGACTTTATGTACATAATTTCTCCTTATTTGTTCTCCATATCTTGTGACTATTTCCACAGCCTCTTCATCATGCTGCAAGAGGTGAGCATGCTGATGTAATTAGGTTGTTGCTGTCTAATGGTGCATCATCCACAAAGCAAAACTTATATGGAAAGGTATAGTTTTTAAACAAATTTATACATATCTGTTTCTAGTCCTCAACATTTGCTAACATAATTTTTAGCAGACCCCTGCAGAGTTACCTGAACCTGGCACAGATGCAAGGAGGCTGTTTGAAGCTACTGCTACTGCCATGGAAATCTAATATAGCATTAGCGTGGTGGTTAGTAGAAATATTGAGTTCCATTTTGATAGCCCAATCTGTATCACTGTATATTCATTTATTCTAGTTCAAATTTATCGAGGAGGTAATTTTATGAATTATAAACTTTGGAATTAAAAATGAGGATGCAGAGGTCAGGTTAGGACGAGTTGGTTTGTTTTTATTTGTTTGGTCATTTGAAAGATTGGATTTACTATAGAATAGGATACTTACTAGTTTCACATTTAAACTTATAGATTTACCAAAATTGAATCCAGTTGTTAGCTCCTTGATAAAAATTTGATTGTTTTCCTTCAATTCTCTCCCTTTAATCGTCACGGGTTCACCAACACTGATAATATACATGCATAATTGTTTGAGGGTGATTTTTAAATCAACAAATTGCTGGGGCCGAAAAGTTTTGCTTGGTTCGATTCAATAAACAATAGTAAAAATATTGATTATAACTTATTATTGTAAGGTGTTTTAGTTACGCGGTGGCATTTAGTCTGGGAAAGGAGACTTATTTCCCATCTTGGGAAAGTCTTTTCTAATCATTGGATCATTCAAAGAACACACTATTACAATAGTCTCTCAACACTAGATTTTTATCTTAGTATCTTCTCCAACCACTTTCTCTCACATGCCTCTCTCACCCACTATTCATCTTCCATATCATTACACATTTCACTGAATTTTTCTTCTCGGCACTGCTGACTCTTATTCTTTTTTTCTTCTTCTTTTATTTGTCAACTAAATTAAGGAATTAATTTTGCTCAGTTTTGCTAGTTATGATTATGAAGTTACACATATAAATCAAAGGATAACCACTACCTTACAATCTTTTCTTATATGATTAAAACAAAATATCACTATAAACATAAGATACTACAATCAAATGATTTAACATAACAATTACCCAGTAAAATGCCTATCAAAATAGTAAAATGCCTATCAAAATAAATCCTAACTCCCCAAATTTTGGTTTTTTGGTTTGACCCCATTTTATTTCCTTCAGAACCAAAATCAAATTAATTATCCTGAACAATTTTATTTCTCTTCTTGTTTGTTGTATTGGCCGATGCAAATTTCAGAAGATAAAATGAAGCTTGTTGTTGTGATTTTTCAGATTCAAATCTGTTGTTGTGATGTTCCAGATCTGGGTTTCAGATCTCAACTTTTATGAAGATGAATTATTTGTTTGAAGAACACATAAATGAATGAATTAATGAAGATGAATAATTGGGTTTTAGATTAGATTTCTCTCTCCATATGTGACGATGAGTTGTCAAGGTTAGAGATGATGTGAAGAAAATATAGTGTGGATAGACTACAATAACAATGGTGGTACTACTCAATCTAACGGTAAAAAAAGACTTTCCCATGATGGAAAAGAAGTCTTCTTTCCCAGGCTAAATGCCACCTAGTTACACACCTCTCAAGACCAGAAGTCTGAATTTCCTTCAAACTGCACTTTGTTTTTGAAAGAGTGAACAGACAATTTTGTTCTTTTAAGTTTTATCGAAATTGTGATTATCTTTAACAAATTAGCAGTTTAGTCTTTGAAATTGTAACAAGTCATTTTAACAATTTCTGTTGTAAGTTTAGTTGTTAGATAACATGACATTATGTGGATTTTACATCACACCGATGTCTCTAGGGAGGAAATTGTCTGTTATACTTTTGTAGGGTAAACATGTTGGAGCTGTACGATAACAATTGATTGATCATGTGAAGAGAGGTTTAGTATTACATATTACACTTGATTAATCATGTGGAGAGGGACACACTCATACAGTTTTGATATAGTGCACCAGATTTTTCATATAGGCTAAAAATATTAGCAGAAAGTAAAGAAATTTATTCAAGCAAATTGGCATTATACCACCAATTCCCCATTGTTACGGTACAATTAATTGAGAATCCAAATGACAGTTGCGCCAATAAGAAATTATGGAAGAATAATACATAGGAAGACCGGTTCGAGATGTGTTAGTTTGCGCTCACTGTCCACATTGCAGCATTTTACAAGCAACAACCACCATCTTGGGATGCTTGTGGTTCATGTTTTTGCTTTAAAATATTCCTTTTCAGTGATGTTGATCCTTCTTCCAAAAGACTAGGAACTTCCATTATCTAAGAAATGGCAACATTTTTAATTATGATTGCAAACACAATTAATCTACAAAGAATTTCATCATGATTTCATAAAATGAAGCATTGATGCGAAAAACATACATGACATCAACACTGCAACATTGGTAACAATATGAGAAAATAAAAGTAATTGAATATAATCAGATGTGTCGGTATTTGTGTATGTCGGACACCGAACATGTCTCCAGTCTAAAGAATTGATACTATTTTCATATTATCTTTCTTTCGTCATTATGAATATGATTACAAAAACCATACCTTTAGGGTAAGTTCCTCAAAGCACTTGTCTACATTTTCTCGAGTTTTGGCACTGCATTCAAAAAACAAACATCCAAATTCTTTTGCAAGTGCTAGACCCTCTTCTGTGCTCACAGTCCTTTCGGATTCCTACAATTAGATAAATAAACCATTAACGAAGTTATTGAACAGAATACATCAAGATTGAACTGGAAATTCAGAAGGAAAAAAAAACAGTTTTAAAAGTGATTATACTAATGTTTTAGTGTTGAGTAAAATAACAGATACGACCCTAATACATGTGTTGACACTCACATTCTACCACTTTTTTTTCTTCAAATTATTATCAGTGCTTACATGTCAGTGTCATGTAGGATGCTCGTGTCTGTTTCAGCGCGTTTCATAGTTCACAGGCAAGACAGGGTCATTCATAATTTTATCTATTTTAAGTGGTTTCTAAGGTAGTCTTGTATCTAGAAAACACAAGGGATATAATTGAAATTAATCACGTCAACAAGAAGTCATGAGTGTTACAAATTAATTCTTCAGCAGTATAACTCATGACAAAGAAGATAAACACATTGAAGACATAATTTGAATGTTTTTTCATTACCATAATGTAGAGTCAAAGTCACATTTTCATTGTTTACTAAAATTATTTTGCTAACATGTTGATGATTCATTTACTTGCTTCATACATCTATGCACAAGACCAAACATAAACTTACTCTATCAACTTTATTTCCAACTAGCATCTTCATGCAATCCTGATTAGTTGAATAGAGTTCCACTTCTTTGGACCACACCTCTGATAAGTTTATAAAGGTATCTCTTCTTGTTACATCATAAACTAAAAGAAAATTAAATTAGTCTAGTATTAGTGTAAGTTATATCTAATAATTCATTGTATTCACTATGCATGCTATTTAACTCAGAATTCAAAGCAGAACCTGAAACTGCCTTAACACTTAGGGACTAATAAACCAGAGTTAGCATTAAAACAAAAGTTCAATGTGAGTTGCAACCACAAAAAACATCACAAATCATTTTAGCATACCGAGAATGATTCCTTGCGCGCCTCTATAGTAAGAACTTGTTAGCGTTCTGAACCTTTCCTGCCCAGCTGCAATAGAAGTAATGTTATGACAAATGATTCAATAGAACTTGCTTCCAATTCACATAATGACTGTAACTACAAATGATTTATGCGCAACGTGTGCGAGTGTTGTAAACTTCGGGATACCGAGTTTGAATCCTACTCATATATAAAAAATTAAATAGTAGTTAAAAAAAGTTACCGGTATCCCAAATAGTTAGTTTCAATCTCTTGCCACCTACTGTGAGAAGCTTGATCTTAAAATCAACACCTACATGACATTGGACAACAGGATCAGATCAAATCAGAACTCAAATACGATAAAAGAAACACGACTTAAAGAACCTAAACATCTATTCATTGTTTCATCAATTCTATGTCAATTCCAATGGCATAAATAGGAAAAAAAAACAATAGAACAGTTATCTTGTACAGAAATATCCAAAGCATTAAACAAATACTTAAATATATTTTTTCCCATATAATTATCTCAAATAAAAGAGAAGCAATGAAATACCAATTGTGGGAGCAGGATCTTCAACAGAGCCAGAGATGAAGCTAACAAGTAAGCTACTTTTTCCCACAGCTGAATCACCAATCAACAAGATCTTGAAAGAGATATCATAGCTACTATTTTGACCAGAAGAAGAACTCATTTCCTTATACTCTCTGAAAGATATATTGAAGACAATGAAATGCTTCACTGAATAATGTTTCTATGTATATATCTAAGTATGTATGTATATATACAGAAAGAAAGAGAGATAAAGAGAACAAAAGGGGAGAGAGAGAGAGGAAGAAAGGAGAAAAGGTAGAACTTCTATGATGAAGAAATCTTTGATTTTATTAGTGTTTTGTGTGAGAAAGTGAGTGAGTGATATAGAAGCTAAAGAAAACGGCCACCTTTGTCTGATGAGTACACAAACACAACATAACAACGTATATATTCTTTTCTTTCCTTTTTCATATAATTATTCTGTTTCAGGTTTTATTCTTGTATGCTTTTTTATTATTATGGTTTTTTGATGGAAGGGCACAAGAAACAAAAACTGAGAAAAAAAAACACAAAAGCTAAAAGCTCTTTTTTTTTTTGACAAGCTAAAAGCTCTTAAATAGTGTTTGGCCCAGCTTTTCTATAATTTGTCTTCTCCTTAAAATGAGAAGTTGGGCCAAACAAGATTTAGAAAAAGTTCTACGGTAAATAAGTGATTTATTTTTGGGTTAGATATGTTTTTGGACCATATAAATATATCAACTTTTCATTTTAGTACTTCTAATATATATTTTTACTTTTAGTCCTCTACATATTTTCCATCATCACTTTTGGTCTATATTTTAAAATCAACTCTTGTGTACCTATCATATTTTTGAATGAAATTTTTTATGAATGTTTATAATATTATAAGAATCTCGAAGAAAAAAGAAATAGCTTAAATGCATTTTTGACCCCTTAACTTTTAGAAAGTTGCGATTTTGACCGCCTAACAAAAAATTAATAGTTTCGCCCTCTATGCTTAGGAAAATATGCTCTTTTGGCGCTATATCTTTAAGAAAATATGCTCTTTTGGTCTCTTATCTTTACAAAAACTTACGATTTTGACCCCCTGTTTTGGGACACGTGGTGTCATCATAGCAGATTTGCAACATTTTGTAAAGTTAGAGGGGCAAATAGTTAATTTTTTAGTTAGGGGTTAAAGTCACAACTTTTTAAAAGTTAAGGGATAAAAATGCGTTTAAGCCTAGAACTTTTTAATAAAAAATGAATTAAATATGAATTTTTTTGTTTTTTTTTTCCGCTTAAAAATTCATATTTGATTCATGTTTTGTTAAAAAATTATAATTTTTTTAGAGAGATTCTTATAATATGCTAAATATTCCTAAAAATGTTCATTCAAAAATATGAAGGCTACACATGTGTTAACTTAATAATAGGGATCAAAAGTGGTGATTAAAAACTTTTAGGTGCTAAAAGTCAAAGAAATTTTTTAGAGGGATTAAAACAAAAAGTCTGTATATTTATAGAGACAAAAAACATATTTAACCTTGAAAAATATACCAAGGAAAGATCTTGAGAGTACCAAGCTTTTTGGAATGATTACCAAACTTTCTTGAGAGTATTATCAGACCCAATGGAGAAGGTCGATTGGCGAGAAGATTCATCACCTAACCATCGTTACATGCATTTCCTTAGTGAGCTTATGCATAACCACTTGAAGCCTCATCAAAAGGAACATATCTACGACAACATGTGGTGATTCGGAGGGATCTCCCACAAAAGTTACCAGACCCAGGACGTTTCAACATCCTTTCTTGCAAATGGCATGTCCCTCTCTATCTTGAACAGGTTTGAATATCTTATACCAAGGTATACATCCATGCTAGTTGGCCTTGCTAATGGAGCCTCAATCAAGCCTTATGTGAAGGTGGCCGGAGAATGTCATTGTGTAGGAGGGTATACTGAAATTTCCTATTGATTTCATCATCTTGGAGATGGAGAATGAGAAGGAATACAAGATGCTCTTAGAAAGACCATTTTTATCAACTGCAAAGGCGATGATGTACTTTCGAAGTGGGAAACCTATCATACAATACAAGGATGAGTATTCAACTTACAACATCTGTGTAGAAGCTTGTGATGCAGCCATGGAAGAAGCCACTTACAAGCTAAAGGTGAAGAAGGCAAAAGAGTAGAACAAGAAAGAGAGCGGCTAGCAAGAGAAGGCCCAAACCGAAGAACCTCCTTACTCACAAAGCGTCAAGTTATTAACATTAAAGGAGTGCCGCATGGGATGCAACCCATGTTTTTTATTGTTTACTTTTCAATTCAGTTTTGCTATTCCAATTCCTAGACAATGATGACTTAATTTCTTGCATTTTGTAACACCACTTGATGTGTTGAATTGTATTGTTTTGCTATTAGAATTTTTAGTTTATTAATTACCTTATTCATTTCTTGAATTTGCACTTATTCTTTTACATGCTTATTGGTTGTACATACACATATCGAGACAATTTTTTTTTTTGTAACTAGAGTCTTTTTCAAGCCACCTTTTAAATTATAATATCTTTTGGTAAACCAAGTTTGAAATTTAATGCATATCCCTTTCTTTCAGTGACAACCCAAAATATAAACCAATATATATCTTCATAATTATTTTGATGTTGTTTATCCTATATAAAGTCAGGTAGAATAATTAAAAAAAAAAATCGTAGGTTTAAAATTAAGTTGGGGATTGCTTTCGGAATTAACAACATTCTAAGATGGGGGTGGGGTACAAGAGAATCAAAGAATGACGAGACAAAAGTAAAAAATATCTCTCAAAAAGAAAAAAAATGAAGTAAAAAGACCTCAAAAATATTTTTTAAAAAATAGCTCCCTTGACAAAAAAAAAAAAAAAAATCTCTTTGTACCCATTATGAAATGATAAAGGCACAATTGCTTAGTAGTGGTGGAGATACTTAATAGATCAAGAATAAGTAGTAGAATCCTAACTCTAATTTAACACTACTCCAAAAATGTCCACCCCTTACCTAAGCCAAGTGATAACACATGAAAGCCATCTAATAATGTGTGCCTTGTGTTGCAAAAAAAAAAAAAAAGAAAGTTAATCATAATGTTGAAAGCGATTATGATTCCTTGAATCCCATCTCTCTATTCGTTGGGTAAATCAAGTTCCTAGTTTATCTAAAATTTCAAGTTTATGCTCACGGCGATTAAGAAAGTAGACCTATCCCGTTTACGAGTGACAGTCCCATCTTGGGATTTTTTTCCCTAGGGTTGGTAGCAGACTTATATTCTCAAAAGTGTTAAAGCACGTTAGACAAAGTCATGCTAAGCATACTCATGATCTCTAAGGAAATTATCCTAGTGACTGATATATCTAGATCCGATTATAAAACCTAAAGCCAATAGTGAGTTACAACCTAGATTTGATTCAAAGTTGGTCAAAAATTGAAAAGCATTAAAAACAAGATATAATAAATAATCATAAATTAATTTGCATCAATAAAAGAAGTAACCATGATCTGGATCCAACCAACGATTCAACAGAGGTTCAACTAAAAAACATAATCGAAAGTGTTTAGTTAATCACGGTAGCTAAATACGTCATCCAAGAGAAAATAAATGTGAACATACACATAAAGGTGACTTGCATTGCCAGATATCAACCAAGTGCTTAACAAATATTCTTTTTAATCAACATATACGTTGGATTTGTTAAAAAAACAAACATGGGTTTTGAATTTTTTTTTTCCATAGCTATGCACACTTTTTTAAGTAAGAATTAATTATTTTTTAAAATAGGACTTTGAAGTTGTAACTCGTACCACGTGAAAGAGGGCAATTACAAGGTTCGACTTCTGGCACTGCATACGTTAGAGTAAGTAGTATCTTTAATTTAATAATTTTTCGCGAAGAAAATTATCTTGTTTATATTATAAAAGTACTGTTTTGTGAGTATCAACGGTCGACGAGAACTACATTTCAGCCTCTCGTTGTTATTTTAAATTAAATTCATTATTTTAATTTTACGCTCGAAACAAATTGTTTTCAGATTAACCTTAGATAAACAAAGAAACGACAAATAGCTGTAGTTATGAATTAGTCTCCGTGGAATCGACAACTCTTTATACTAAAAAGAGTTCAAATAACTCCGGTCTCCAGGATCATTGTTAAATGTTCATTTGTTCCATTTTAATTAATAATGATTCCCTCATTCCAAAATTTTAATAAAAAATGTTTTTACGGAAAATGACAACTACTGCCTTCAGTGATGAGAGGTTTGTAACTAGTTGCTTTCCTTCCAATGCAATTAAATTATTTCATCTATCATCCAAATATAGTTGCTCCTATTTGTTGTGTTTAAATTCAAAATAAAAAATTTCACACAACCTAAAAGAAAACTAAGAAGAATATAAAGAACGCTTTGCATATACACGTGTCCTCGATTTAGTTTTTTTTTTTGGACAGAAAATCGATTTAGTTACTGTTTATCCTAAATATGGAAATTTTGGATAATTTCACGGTAGAAAAAAGAGATGATACATTACCTAAATAGTAAAACCAAATGTAAGAAATGGGAACTTGAATTTAAAATAGATATGGAGAATGTGAGGTGTGATGGTGATGACAAATTCAACCAACGAACCTAATCGTTGTAACTAATAAAGTAGTAAGTTAATCTTCTCCTCACGAATTGTTGTTTTTGACTCGGCAATTAAACTAAAATTAATTAAAAAAAATAGTACATTGGGGAGGATTTCATAAAAGTCGTTGCAAACAAAATAAAATTAAAAAGTAATTCATAATGATGAATACGATTATGATTCCTCGAACCACATCTCTCAGTCTCTTGGTTGGGTAAATCAAGTTCCTAGTTCAACTAAAACTCAAGGCTATGCTCACGATGCCTTAGAAAGTAGACTTATTACATTTACGACTCAAGGTCTTGTCTTGAAATATTGCTCCTTTGGGTTTGTAGCGGACTTATACTCTTAAAAGCGTTAATGCACGATTAGACATGGCAACGGGGCGGGGGCGGG
>Ga0315915_1002479_pt1 | contig 23282 bp, 16 predicted proteins | sample MpolbnodulesMG_FD_207738 | JGI IMG/M metagenome (GOLD analysis project Ga0315915, IMG submission 207738) | Medicago polymorpha root nodule microbial communities from Los Angeles, California, United States - branched nodules | ecosystem: Host-associated > Plants > Roots > Nodule | place: USA...
TAATCACAGCCGAACATATAAGCTTCAAAAACGTGAGAATCGCCGGAGATGATGATGATTTTGGAGGGGTGAAAATGGAGGAAGTTTTAGCGGGAAGGAGGAGAGTCAAGGACTAATTTGATGTTTCAGAAATGTGAAGAAGGAAGTACGGTTATGCAGGGGCAAAATGGGAAAAGCAGAAGGAAAAAAAATAAACATTCCAATTCAATCAAATTAGTCCCTGCACACGTGGCTTCGTTCTTGCCACGCGTACAGGACAACACAGCATGGAGGGCGACAGCTCAGCATGACTAACGGAGCAATTTGACGGAGGGGACCTTTTTGATGGACGTCTGACAAATTCAGGGACTAAGTTGATATTACGCATAATTGAGGGACTAAGTTGGCCGACGCGTGAAAATTCAGGGACTAATTTGATGGTTCACTCGAAATATTTTTGCAACAAAGTTTCAAATTTGGATGAGCTACTCGATCACATCAAGTTTTTTTTTCCTTTTCAGGTGGTAGTTGAAGCCTTGTAAACCTTTTTAACAAGTGATTTTCACATAGATTAAGTTTTTTTTTTCTCTTCATGATTTCATTGTTTGAGTGTGACATTGTTTTATTCTATGTTTAGTGTAGAGCTGTTTGATTTCTCGTCTTGTTGTTACGTTCGATTGATTCATATTGATAGATCAACTTCGATCCATTACAATTTTAATCAATGACGTAGATGTCGACATCACAAGCGCATGTTCTGAATATATGAGTGTTTTGATCACTTTAATTCTATCACATTATTTGCAGAAATCTATTGTTTTTATGATATTCACTTGGATTGCCTTCGGATGTAGCAACGTTGTTGAGGAGGCGTGGGGCTGGGAAGTGCTAACAATTTTTTGGTTTGGTGCTGACCGCGTTTTCACCCAAGTTTTTTTATGGGTTGGACTCCAAGTTATGGTGATTGACATAGAGTTTTTTTGCCTTGACCCATGCGTCTTGTTTGTGCCTGAGTTTTTTGTTTTATTGTTTTTGTAGGTGTTTGTTTTTCAAACTGTGTAGCCTTTTTTGTACAGTGACATTTTGGGTGTTTATGTATAAACGCACAACCCTCACGACTCGTGGAGTTATTGCTTATTAAAAAAACTGGTTAAAAAAGCCATGAACACTGTGAGTTTATTTGCAATTTCAATTTTGTTTTTGTTTTTAGCAACGTTAAATTTGTATTATTTTGATGCAATATACTCCAAATTTAAATGAATGAATATATTTTTTTTGTAAAAAATAGTCCAATGGCATGACATTACTCTTTTACCGATTTGAAATGACCACTTCTCACTTATACGAAGTAGATGGTGATCAAGTATGATATTCTCAACTAGAATTAAGAAGAAGATGCACAAAATTTTGAAGGAATATTAGAAATCTATTTCAATGTCTTGAACAATCAAATTACATCCTCAATGGTCATATTTGTCAACGACGTGATTAAAAGATCCCTCAACTATAAATACAAAAAGTTTTAAACTTTTAAGAAAACAAAACTACATTTAAACTACGAGTAAATAGGCAAAACAACTCCAAATTGCAACTTCATGCAAAAAATCCTCACAAGTTAAAGAATCGACAAAAATCCTTTTCAAATTGTTGAGTCTCTGACAAGTTAGTCATTCAACGAATTATGAGTTAATTACCCTCTAGCAAAATTCTGCGAAGAAACCCCCATAATGTGGAATCAATCACATTCCAACAAAGCCTACCACACCATTATCTAAACTCCACATCACCAACTTTAATAGAAAGAATTGATGGAAGGTTAGCGAGGAGAAAATGTCAATTCTTAAATTTAAGGGGATATTTACATGAAGTTACAATTTCGTGAGTTGTACGTATAACAAAAACAAATTAAAAAATAAAAAAGTAATACAAAAACAAATGTAGAGTAATAAAAGTTTAAAGCACCGTACTCGTGAGTTTAGCCCGGTGTAAACACATACTAGTTACGCAACATCCAGGTTTGTACCCTGGCCAAAAGAAAAATAAAACAATTTAAAACGACTCCAGCGTTGGCAAAACGCATAGGGTCACACGTGGCTTCTTCAGCTCTGTCGTCAACAAATACACACACCGCAATAATAAACACAACTCCAGAATCTATTTTTCGTCACGTTTCTTCTATATCCTTCGCTTTCGATCATTTAGGTATTACTTCTACTGCTTTATTCTCCTAATTCCTTTTTGTTACTATTTCTTTGATGTCTACTTCGCACTTTCTTCTGCACTGCAGGTCAAGGATTTCGTGTGGAATCTGAACGAACTGGATAAGGAATGCACTCAAATACAAATCCAATAAAATGATGCAAGGTGGGTGCTATAATTCATTACTTTGTGGAAAGAAGGGCACACGTACAAAAATTGTTTCTAAAAAACTGACTATTATAGTTAGTTACTTAGTGTTTTAGTTCTTTAAATTATGGTGTAATCAAGAGGCTTAGATTAGATGACATGCATCTCTTTTAGTTTATCCAAAGTCATAGGTTCGAATCTAGCCTTGAGCATACAATAGCATTAGAACTTTTAGGAGAGTTTGCCGCCAATTTGAGTCCGCAAGTCTCGAGAGATTAGTCTCTGCAGTTGCGTTCGCGGAGAATGACGGTTTACATAAAAAAAAATGGTGTAGATTTTAAATTTATATTTGAAAAATGATTGAATTAATAAGGGTAATGGTAACATAACTCGGTTGGCAGCGACATGCATTGTTATATGCAGGGGTTAGGGTTCGAACCCCGGACACCCCGCTTATTTACCTTGAAAAATATGTGAATTCTAGTCACTAGTCTACTTGACAAAAAAAGAATAAGGGTAATGAATTTATGAGTAAAACAATATCATGTATATCCCTGATTAGTTGTATAGATTAAACTCAATTCAAGTACTTTTCCATCCGTGGATGACTGATATTAGTTATTACAATGTTAAAGTTAGTAATGCATTTGGAAATTCTGATTATCTTAAAGTCTCATGTTTGATCCCCTCGATGCTAATTTTGATGAGTTAGTTCATTTAGAGTTTTGCTCTGACTTAAATGATCTCACGCAAGTGAAGTGAGATTAGATCCCTTAATTTAATCTGATACTGAATTTAAAAAAAGGGAGCTTCTACGGTGCAGTCAGGAAACTGATTTTTTTAAAAAAGTTAATTTTGATCTTAATGTTTGATTCATTTTTAAACTGTTGATTACTGATTAATGATCAATAGTAATTTATCTAGTAATGCTTGCAACATCTTGGACTTACATGTACTATTTTATCGTTGAAATCTTTAACATGCAAACAGAGTTGATGGTATTATGTGATAGTGTGTTACACTTTGTGGGGTGTTACACTTATAACAAGGTAGGATAAAATTAAATTAAGTGTAGTCTTATTAATCTGATGAATTGATGATACTATGAGGGCTGAACTTTTGATGCCATTGTACAAACAGTGGGATGTTACCCATTACATTTTTGATGTTATAGTGTTAACTTTAGTAAAAAAAAATGCATCTGGGATCTTACATTTGCCTATGAAAAAGAAAGTAAAGCAATTGGGAATGTAAATCACGTTATTTGATTTATTCAGATAAAACAAATGAATAACTGTTTGTGATAAAGTAATAAAGCCGTGAAAATTGGTTGACACGTCACAATCGAAATAAGGAAATCAAATTTATTTATTTGAAGAAAAGATTAGAATAGACTCAATGAGCGTAGCATAAGCATACCAAAGCAGTGACATGCAAACAAACTGTTTACTATTCATCCATACACAATTTACTCTTCATGGAAATCATTCGTACTTGATCCAAAATTATCTTCATTATTTTGGCCTTTTGAAGTCTTAGTATGAATTCCTTTTTTGTGTAATGTATTTTTCCATTTCAATAAATTTATAGCTGTTGAACTGTACCCTAATGCATGTTAGAGTACTGTCAGCAAATCATTTGGTCTACTGAGATATACCAGATTTTTCAAAAGCCTACAAATAAAAAATCAATTAAGTTTACAGCTGTGGAATTGTACCCTAATGCATGTTAGTACAGCACTGTGAGCAAATCTTTTTGTCTACTACGGAGATATAACAGTTTTTTCAAAAGCCTATATATAAAACTAATTAAGTTTTTTCATCTATTCAAGATAGTGTATACTTTTTTGTCTTGCTAACAAGTGCACCCGGGCACTAGTTAAAGATCCCAAACAAGATCCAAAATTCCAATGCATTGAATACAAATATTTTCATGAAAACTTACCATCTAAAATCCTTAAACAGTGTATATTTTTATTGGGCGAATTTCTTAGTCTTTGGTTGCATACTTGCATGATATATTTATTTCAAGTTGTTCTGAACTACTCTAGAGGCATTTTGGAAATGGATTTTTAAACTTTTTACTTAATAAGGTTCGCTTTACCTAGTAGTTCTGTATTTTAGACTACTTCTACTTTATTTGCTTTCATTTGATGTAATGTAATGGTTATTTAATGTTGCATGATGCTCTTGTTTAAGACCTTGCCTGTGTGAGTTCAACAGATAAAAATGGGAGCACTCCAGTGAAGGATGTATCTACTGACACCAATCTTTCTAAGATTGATGACAAAGATGTTTTAAAACATTTTACAAGAGGCTCGGAAGATGTTGAAGAGACAAAGCCAGGTGATTCGAAAGGCGAAGAAAATCGTCCAAAGGGTACATCTCTTGAGGAGAGTGATGTATCTGGGGATGTTAACATGGAGGCATCCATAACATCTGATGATGTAATTCGAGCTGGGGGATTTGGAGCCAGAGATGATATAAGTAGCTTTCTTCCTGTTGCAAGCGATTCAACTGACTTTGAAGCTTCAATCCGTGATGCAAGAGACTATGAGGAACCACAGGGTAAAGTAAGCAGGCCCGGACTTGGTTGGACTGGTGCGACTAAGGGTGAATAATTATTGTCGCTGTTGTATGCACTTATATTTGCAACTTTTTTACTAGGGTGATAATCTTGTGTTTGTCTACTTAACCGATCCTTCTTAAACTCAATGAATCATGTAATATCGAGAAAAAAACTTGTTAAAAATACTATTTAAAGATCTTCTTGTAAATATAGTTGGTCTTTTACTGTTTTTATTTGGAATGACAGGTATTTGTACTGCTATGTAGTATATGTTAGCGTTACATTGTGGGTGGGGTTAGAACACAACTGCAGTTGGGGTATTACGGTTAGTTTGTTGAAATCCCGGTAAGCAGCCTTATTTTGCAACAGTTAAGTGCATGTTTGGTATCACGGTGACTTTGTTAAATCACGGTCGCACCGTTATTTTGTTGAAGCTCTAAGGTATAGTTTATGCAAAATCATGGCGACTCACCGTGAGTTCGGCTAAACCCCTGGGATACCAAACATGCACCAAAGGAAAATAGATAATTTCTTTGATTCTCCTTGATTATGAATATATGTTTCTGTAGTATGTGCAATGTCACAAGGAAAGTGGAAATAAACTTTTAAAAGCTCTTCCTAATGCTCATATTCCCTTTCTTTGCTTTTATTTTTCCTTGCAAAGGTGGTGCAAAGATGTAAACTCAAATTTTTCTTAGTCCCACTAACGAATTGCTGGTGTTTTTGTTAGTCAATTTTGTAGTTATGGCCCAAAAAGTGAGCATCCATATCTTTTGAAGTGAAAATACAATGGCCATGATTACAAATTTACAATTATTGAGAGCATGAAAACATATATGGTTAATAATCAATATTTTACAACCTTAATTCTAAATCACTAAAACTAAATGGAGGTAGACACTGCCTTTTGAAAGATTCTATGGCCAGGGGCAAGCAGTGCTAGTGGGTCATAGACTCTTTTTCTTTCCACAAATGCCCCCCATTGTGACCCAAAGTGAACTTGCCATTCTTCCTGTGTGTCGTAATGTGCAAGGTATTGCTTCACATTTAGTTGAGCATGGGTGCAGAAATCTAGAATCCTTTTGTTTTGGTTTAGAATGTATTCTAAACTGTTTTCACCAGTAGAAAATGGGACTACTGATGTTAGGAATGCCACTAGGTAAAAAACATCTTCCTCTGGGGTGACAAAAGATGTTTTACTGTTCCATCTGGTACAACAAAAGGGAGAAAATGACTCAGATCATGAGAACACAAGTCAAGAATAGTACAAGTGTGTGTTAATTGGTTCTTCAAATTGGTGAAAATTATTTTCAAGTTGAAAATTAAATAATTTGTGTTTGAATAGAATCTTTAAAGCGAACTGAACAATATTTTTTTTTCTTCCATTTAAGGTCCAAATACTAATTTGAAAATTAAAAATAATTATACTCGAGAATATCTAAACATGGTAAATCGTGTTTGAAAAAGTGAATCCAAACATGTACTAATTGAAGGCATAAAGTTTGACAAGCTAAGACTAGATAGATACCTAGTTTGGTTGACAGGGTAAATGAGTATGGGACCATTACTTGTGTCCTTGAGAATATTGCCAAACACTTCTTTAGCAAAGTCATGAATCTCACTCCTTGGGATCAGAAGGTTCAGCCAAGGATGGTGAACGTCCCATAAGCCTTGTGCTCTTAGCTTCTTCTCAGAAACATGCACTCTGTCTAAAAATTCCACGTAAGAAATTTCTGATAGGAAGAGTGTGGGTGGAATGTAACTCAATTGTGACAGTAGGTGATCAACATCCTGCATTTAAATAGGTAAAAAATGATAAGTTGTTCACAGAACTAATGCTCTAAACATGAATACGAGATTGAGTGCATATTTGGATTGACGGTGAGAATGAGGAAATCAAGGCGGGCTGCCACAATTTATTTCGAAAAAAGATACACTTTAGAGCTTCTACAAAATCACAGTGTCACCGTAATTTCGTCAAACTCACCATCAATCCAAACGTACACTGAATAAGATTATTGGCGTGTCTTACCTGATTCATGACTTCAGCTTCATCAAGGTTGAAGTATTTTGCCATCTCAAGACAGTAGAAAGTCTTTCCATCTGAATTGAATTGGCTGGCTTGAAGAGGGTCTTTGGGGTCAAAAGATAATCTCCAACCGTTAAGGATGCCAGTTCTATTTATGATTACAAATCCTTCAATATAATCAATTTTGTCCTTGAGTGATATCAAGTACTCTTGGTCTCCTGTAAATATAGAGAAATTTGAATAGAGCACCCTAATCCATTTCACCTGTAAAATGTCACAGATTGTCTCATAAAAATTTTACTGTTGAGAACTTTTTTCCGTTCGGTCATATTAGAGAATGATGTATACCAACATTAAGTTAGTCTGAGTAGAGTGAGGCTCATATTTTTTAAGTAAGGTATTAAGTTTGAGCCTTGCGAATTGAAAAAACATGGTTGAGAGGGGAGGTCTCACTAAAGATGGTCAGCGAGATTCTGAGAAAATTAGTCTTCGGTGAAGTCGAAAGATAATTCACACATATAACCTAATTTATTGAAAAATATATTAAAAAATGAGGGCACACTCACCATCTTTGGTGCTGGTTCAAGAGAAATTCTAGCTCTGGTGATGATGCCAAATTGACCAAACCCTCCGAGAACACCGTGAAAAAGGTCAGCATTTCGGTTTTCTGAACAAGTTACTACCTCTCCTTTTCCTGCAACAAAGTACTTTGAAACCAGATTAATATGATTGGAAGTCATTCTAAAGTGATTGACATTATTCTAGAAAAAGGGGAAAATTATTCTCATTCATCATTATAAAGAAACTAAAACAAAACCACCACTTCAAACAAATTATGTATTTGGCTAAAATCACATTACCTGTGACAACTTCCAGCTGGAAGATGTTATTAATCTGAGGTCCATGCCTAAAAGCTTGTCCACTTATTCCAGCATTTGAAAGAGTACCTCCAACAGTAAGATGAAGATAATCTGTCCAAGATTTTGGTGCCAATCCATATTTTAGAGTCTCATGCAGAATGTTTATCCACAACTCACCGCCTGAGACATCGACAAAAGGAAATTCACCGGTATGAATTTTCATTTCAGGACTCTGAAGTGACTCCATTTTGATGACTAGTCCTTGATGTGCTTGTGCCTGACCTTGAAGGGAATGTCCATGGCCTCTAGCAGCTACCTTCAACTCCGAATCAGATCCTTTTTCAAAAATATATTTTATGGTACGTGAAATATCCGAAACAGTTTTTGGATGTAACACTGCTAGAGGAGGAAAATGGCGTATGTTACCAAAGTCCTTTGCAGCATCTTCATTGTCCTTTAAGCTCAAATGACCATCAAAGGATTGTGATTGTAGTGATATGATAACATCATAGGGTGGAATTTGAACTAATGAAGTTGTAATAGAATTGTTGCAGCCTGAGTCAGCTTTGTAAAGTATAAAACTAAGGATTAGAATTATAATGGTTTTGGTAAATGAAAATATGACATGTTTTGAGAAACCAATAAGTTTTGAAACCATGATTTTTTTTTTCTTCTTGTAAAAATTGCTTAATAAGAGAGGGGGTGGAATACTGTTCTGCTGAGGCAGGGTATAAGGAAATGTTTGATGCAAATGAAAAGTTGAGAAGACATTTTGAAGAGGTCACCACCTTTTATAGGCAAACCTGATAGTCTGATGGAGGTGTCCTTGAGGTGTGTTTGATGCACCTTGTAATGGTAACAAAATTTTCATCATGTATATATTGGTCATAAATACAAATAATTTTATTTTCCCATAAGTTCTCTACAATCGAGTAATCTTATCTAAAGTGTATCAGAAACTAAATGTGAGTACCTCTTCCGATTGTGTCTTTTTCATTCTACCCTTTTGCTAGACGTAACCTCATTGGTTACTAATACAGTTGAATCTTGATTTTAGATAATATTTTAATAATTTTTTAATATGTTTTTTGAAAGAAAATTAGATGCAATGAATTTTTTTTACGTGTTGTACAAGTTTTCTCAAATTTTTTGAAGAAGAAAAAATCCCAAATTTTCTCATATTCTCTGAGTAACAATTTTTTTTGTTCACGTACACCACTATTATATATTCCTGTCCTATGGCTATTTTGAAATAAAATTAAACACAACAATTTATCTATAGTCGACAATTGATTCTATACCGAACTTAAAAAAAAGTTCAAAAAATTATAACTAAGGACCAAATTTTCACATTTCACATGCACAGTTTTATCCATTTGAGTCTAATTGGTCTCATGTTATTTTGTGTATACTAGAACTTCAATATTGATTCGACATCTAGATGTGATGTATAACCCATTTTCACTTTTGATTTTCATAATTGATTCAAAGATATTTTTCATTAATAAAAAATAAATTATATTATTTGACACACAGCCACCCTAACAAAGTTATGATCGATTTCGTTGGCTTGTCTCCGAATAAACCTGACATAAGAAGTTACTAAATCAAAAGCAACATACTTCTACAATAATTGATCATTGCACTATAATTAGAAACACCACTTTTGCTACTATAGAGACTATCCACCACATTTTTAGAATCTAGCTCAAAATCCACAATACCCAACTGCAGATCATGCATCCAACAAAGTGTTGATAATAAACCTAAAGCCTCCCCCAAGTCCACATCAAGGAATGGAGTCAACCATTCGGTTTTAGCTAACACAAAATGACCCTCATCACCTCAAATACACATACCAAGGCCAACTCGATTAAGAGCATGAGAAAAGGAAACATCTATATTGCATTTGTACATGACGAGACTTGATTTATGCCAATGCAGACCTTCTAGTGTAGTGGAATGCTAATAAGTATAATTTTGAATAGTTTGGGCATTCATCCAGCTAGTGAGAAGGGAACATGCACGTTCACAAATAGTTTGAGCTGTTTTGGTGACATTGTTTCAAACCTTATTATTTCTATGCTTCCAGATACTCCAAAGTGTCACACCAAAAACTTGTTGTTGTTGTTGTTGCTGCTGATCCAAATGTTGTAAGATAGCAAGCATATTTGTCGGGAAACTTGCAGCATGATTAGATGCAACCATAGAAGGACTCCATAATCCGGTGCGCTATCAACAAAGCACACTTTTACTACATATAAAAAACAGATGAGTACTATCTTCACCGTAGTCTTCACACACCGCACAGTGATCAGGACATTGAACACATTTTGTTTGCAATCGAATTCTTGTAGGCAAACAATTGCGACAAGCTCTCCACAAGAAATTCTTAATGTTCCAAACACAATTCCCATTTCCTAGCACACGATGTTGTAAAGTTGTCATATCATGATTCATAATGTCCTTATATGCACTCTTGACTGTATAAACACCGTCTCTCTCAAGTTTCAAAGTAGCCACGTCATGAATCAACGAAGGCAATAACACAGTGTTAACAATGTTGCTGGTTGTATTATTGTAAAAAAAAAAAAAAACATTAACTAGCCCCAATATTCCATTGCTTTTGAGGTGTAACCAACAAGTCGTTAAAATGTGTGCAGCCTTACAAAGCCAAGGATGGTCCCAGACTGGTATACGTTCTTTCGTACCTATGCTCCATAGAAAATTGCGGCAAATTACATTTTTCACACTCTAGATACTACGCCAAACATAGATAGGATTATGGCCTTCACCAACTTTAAAATAATCACCTCGAAAAAAATATTTAGCTTTAAGTAATCGAGCAATTAAAGACCCTAGAGTAGAAATCAACTTCCAAGCATGCTTGTCAACCATAGCCATATTAAATGCCTCACCCACTCTTAAAACCCATCCTACCAAACACCTTGGGAAAGTAATCTAAAGTTGGTGCTGAGTATTTAAACGTGTTACCGTTTTTATTTTCTGTAATTTTTTTACTTTATTCTAATTTTATTTTTTTTGTAAAGTCACATTAAATAAAATTTAGTACGCAATAATTAAAAAAAGGGATAATGTAAAAACATCTAGAGGTATAAAGATCTACAATGGTTTTTTTTTGTTTGTTGAAAAAGTCAAATTATCTCATCAAAAATGGTACCGAAAAGAATGAAACTTGAAACTTTAAGAGTAATACATTGTAAGGTCTCAAACCACTACCATCAAAACAATCTAACCGAGTCAACAAGCTTAATTTTTTTTTTTAGAAAACAGCAAGCTTAATTTCTTTCTTACATTCTAGAATACAAAACTATTTATCCACTTTCTTTAAAATGAAATTATTTATTTACTTATGTAATCAATTCTGTTTAATTTTTTTTGCAGTTGATAATAATTAGTTGATGAAAAACGCTAACAAATACTCTGGTTAATTACAATTTTATAATTGGTCAAATAGAAAAAAAAGATTCCATACAAATATTTTTTTAGGTTTAAGGTGATTGTCTAGTAGTCTTTATTTAGGCCGAACTTGTGTATATACTTTAGCTACTACAAAAGTCTCTCATATTTTTTTGCATCTTCAAATCATGCCTCAATTCAATGTATCTTATTTACCTGCCATGTCGATAAGTGATTTGGTTATTTTTGTGTGTGTAACTAACCAACTTCACTATGCTTCTTTTAGAGTTTCCACTGTGCATTTTTAATGTGTGAAAAAAAATATTATTATGTAAAGAATAGTGGACCCACATTGCACGGACTGGGTTCATGATCATGGAGTACCAATTGACCTGGAGGGTTTGAGGTCCCATGAAGATGACTATGTACTTAAGCTGAAGTCACTGTTGTCAGATTTTGAATACAGTATGAATTTAATTTTGGTTTTAGAGAGTGTTTGCCGGGTTGGCCCCTACCGTAAGCCTCTTGGTGTTCAAGTTTAGTGAGGTCAGGGGACACAAATTTCTGGGGACCTATTCTAAAAGCAATCTACCAACTAAGCATGTGTTCGCAGCCGCGATGGCTGGTCTATTCTCGCGTTTTAATGTAGTTTTCACCGTAAAAACTAAAAGCTTCAATTTGTAATTTCATCCTCGCTAGGTAACCTCAAGTTTTAATTGCAAAATCGACAATTTTCAAACACATGTTGAATGATTGTGGAGAAATCAATTATATTATCGACCGAGGTTAGAGACTAAACTCTCCAAAATTCTCCTCTAATATGTTTTTTCGAGTTCATCTATATTAAGAGAATATGTACTCCCTTTGTTCATAATATATGACCTATTTGTAAAAAGCATTGTCACAAAATACTTAACCTTCTCAATTTTTCAAAATTTTCTTAGTTTACTCCTTATAAATCCTCTTGTAATTACGTTATGTCGGTACTTTTTTTTGAGGAAATAAGAATAAAAATCTTGCTAATAAGTTCTTATTAAGAATAAGGAAATAAATGATAAGTTTTATGGAGGAAAAATCAAATTTTAAAGTTAAAAAATAACAAATGTACAATTTATAAGATAAAATTTTCTATTTGGGCTTCTTAACAAGGATCCTAACACACTTGTTAGCGTTTCCCAAAGAATAAAGCGTAGTTAATAGATTTGGATTCTCTCAATTGTGAAAAAACTCGAGATTAGGTGGATGATCTTCCCATTAAAGTGCATTAGACCCCACTTATATTTTTTATCAGTTATTTGAAGACATTTTATTTTTAAAAATTGTAGAGCCCAATGTGTTTTAATAGTTAGATCATCCATATAACCCTCTCAGATTTTTTCGCAATTGAGGGGATCCAAATATATAGTTAACATTTGTGGTCTATAAGTAAACCAATAGCCAATATCATACAACAATAACCAATTGCCTAATCTCACATAATTAAGCATGTTGAGTGTGATTATTATGAAGAAAAACAAACTCACATTTAATTAGAGATCTAAATTCTCTCATGTGCATTCTTTAGTTGTTGTTTGTCCGCCTTGATTTCAATAATTAGATTTGTGTTCAGTTTCTCTCTCTTGTAGAATACGATATCTAACTTAAGATCGATTTCTATTAGTAAAGTATATTTCAGCATTTTCTATATATAATTTAGAATCAAGGTCGGACCTTGGGGTGTGCAAGGAGCTTAATGGAGCCGGACCTCCCCAAAAGGTATGGGCCTAAAAAAAAAAAACTAAGTACTACCCCACTAAAAACATAAATTTCTTATTCTCTTTCTCTCTGATACCTTGCGTTTCATCACCATCACTCCATCAGACTTTCCTTTTATTTTTCCCCGATTTGATTTGATTTTCCTCTTCTGTTGTCTTGTTTTAGGCCTATTAAAATTGGGCCATCTTGCTTTTGGTGTTAGGTGGGTGTTTTTTTGGGAGGGTGGTTTGAGGTTCCTCATGTATACGGTAGTGATTTTCATCTTTGTATGTATCGCATATATACGGCACCTTGTATTTATCTTTTAAAAAATTTAAATAGAACATTGTTCTTTTAAAAAAAATACGTTTTTATTTAAAGAACCGAGCTTCTGGATTCGTAGGAACGGCCTTGTTTAGAATACCTGACCGTGAATACTAAATATAACTTAATTAATGATTTTTTGCTCAAGAAAAAACTTAATTAATATTTTTAATTTGGTAACAAAAATACTATTCTAATCAATCTAAATTTATTTATACACGTAATCAGTAATTATATATATAAAAAATTATTGTCAACGTATATAAATTTATATTGTATTTTACATAATTATTTAAGTTACACATGAAAACAATTAATGATTATATTCTTATATTTTTAAAATTTATTTATTTTATATTTCTTTTTAACAGAAATATAACGATGTGTAGATATTATATAAGCTTGGACAAGTCACTCATATTTGTCACGAGTCACTACACTAGTTAATTAACCAACCATACATATATCAATTGCTTGTGGTGAGAGGTTTTAAGAATTCTCAACCAATCTCTTGGAGATTAAAAAATAGATGTGATATTGCTTTGCAATTGTGTGTTCGTTTATAGATAAGAAAACTGTTCTTATATAAGTTAGTGGTTTTGATTTTTCATCTAGAAATCATAGTTGATGTTCTCTTGCACTTACTTTCATTTTGTAGGGTTTTTTTTATCGTAATCAACATAGTCTTCTTTTTCTAGATTTGATTTATTTTTTTAGTTCTTTGGTGTCATCATAGTTTTGATGAAATAATCTAGCTTGTTATATGCAAATAAATTTTGGTTAAAGTTATTGCATGCTGATGGTCGTATATACGAGGATTCAAATTCAACCAAAACAAAAAAATACATGACTTAATTATCTAAGACACGTGTGAGAAGATAAATTAATGTAATTGGGTGCAATGCAATATATGGTATAAAACGATAATAATCATATGAAAGTGGTTTCTTCTTGGTGCCGATGTAGACATGAACTGGAGAAGCACTTTGTGCAAGCCTGACATCTTAATAAGAAAGGGAAAATTGAATCATGTAGGGACTGTCCACGTGATGGTCACAAGGGCATACCAGTAGTGGAATGAAAGCTAGCATCTTCCTAACTCCTAAATTTGATCCTATAATATAAAGTTGAAGTTATGTCATGTGGAAAATACAAAAAGAACACCAAACTTTAATATTAATTGAAGTCGATATCAAAAGTCGCATTTATCTACAAGATTATCACAAGTTTAATTTAAAGTGGACACATTTGGCAATGGAGATATTCCTTATTTATATATATTTTTTGTTTATAATAAGAGTCAGACATTTCTTATTTGGGAGGATGAGCTTAGGGAAAGCTACACCGCAAAAAAGAATAGTGAAGATGCTTGGGTGTGGATCCATGATAACTTGAGGTGGTTATGAGGTAGTGAGTGTTGTACCATCCAAAAATTAAATTTTTACATGTAAACTACTTCAAGACATATGTATGCTAGAGAGTTTTGTTATACCCATATTTGGGTAATTTTGTCATTTTTAATATACTTATTATTGGTATTATTTGGAGCCCCAGCTAGCCTCTTCTACTTCTGTCTTTGTGTTCCTATATTCTTAAAAAGTATTAAGGAGCAAGTTTGACTCTGGGAACTACTATAAAATGCTCGGAATATTTTTCTGAATGACCTATAGGGTATTGTGCCTCGGCTGCTCTTTGTAACACTTCATTTTCTCTACAATTCACATATATGTCAGAAATAGACTGCATCTGCATTTCTATGTTAGTTAGGAGTATATTTTTTAATCGAAAATGCTAAAGAGTGTCCTTAAGGCATTTGTTAAGAGAACAAAAATAGAAATAATGTGTTAAAAGTGGTGAAAAATATTGAATTCAACTCTCTAAAAGTTAAAAAGTTGTAATTTCCAATGCAAAACTACTACTTTTAGTTTCCTAACAAGTGCCCTTAGGACACTCGTTAGCAAGACCCTTTTTTTATTGTGTTACTCCGGAGTCTAAAAGTGTTTAGAAAGAGTGTTGCTTCGTGTGAAAGAAATCATTAACTGGATTTTGTCAAGCAATTTGGTCTTCTATGAGCAAATTTAAAATTCGGTAAACGAATTTGATCTCGCTAAGTGATATTAAGTGGATCCAACATGACGTTTTGACAGGGCACATGCGACAGGTGTCATTGTCACTAGGATGTCTCTGTGTCATTTAGGACAAGTGGTCCATTCTAACTACCTGGCTTGGGTGTTGGAGGATGCACCATAATAACCTAGCTCGCTGGGCAAATTGTAATTTGATGAGTGAATTAGGCGAACTCACCACCTATAAATAGGTGATCATTCACTAACTTTTGATGATGTTTCAGCGTTTATTAGTTATATTTTTGCTAACATGGATATTCATTATGACCTAATAAATTTTTTCACGTCATAAATGAATAAACTACATCATAAAAAATGACCAAAAACTTAGATGAAGGACCAAAATTCATAAAAAGTTAAATAGTGGAACAAAATGATTTTTTTAAATAGAGACCAAACTTCAATTTTTCAAAAATAAGATAATAAAAAATGCATTTAAACAAAATAAAAATAAAGAAAATCCACAAGTGTTGGTGGCAATTGTGGCTTACCCTTATATGGTAACTAATTTGAAAAGGATACTAGTTTGATAATAAACTTGAAAAGAGATATGGTTGCGGTAAAACACGTTCACGATAACAATTGTTTTAAGGATATTGTTTAAGAAATATTAAAATAAATGTTTGGAAAAATAAGTCAAATATCCTAAATACATTAATTCTTGGTTAGACTTTGTTTACATTCTTACCAAATTTTGGATAATCAAACTAATTTACCCTAAGAACCGAATGATTAACACAGAGAATATTCTAAAAACACTCTTCTCGGTGAGAAAATTGTCTTCAGCCGTGCACCACACCATAAATATGCTCTCCTGCCACCATTTTTTTTCCTTGTAGAAGAAGGTTCATCCAGCTCAAGAGATTCCATCTGTGAAGTTTCGTTATCAGTTCACGTGCTAGATATAGACCTTGACTTGGGTGTAACTTGTCATAAATTTATCAGACATGAAAGTGATGCTGCATCATTTGTTAGTAATTTACCAGACTTGCAACCATTCCAAATCCGAAACGTGTCATGAGAGGGTTTCTATAAATGTGCTAATAGTGCACAACTTATTGTCTGCTTTATCCAATACAAGAAACTTTCCATGATAGGATCTTTACCTTTCAAAAACATCACTTTGCTCATGACTTTCTACTGAGTTTGAGATTTTACTATTTCAGAACATGTATTTGATATATAACTTAGGTCTCATATGCGTGCAACTATATACACTATCTCTCGACATTCGATAATGTCCTCTCATAAGAGTTTTAATGTTACTGCATTTTTATGATGGAATTCACTCAATACCTTATGTTACGTTAGAAAATATAATTTGCTCAATAATCAAGTGATTGAACTCAAGTCGTTAATGAGTTCCACCAAATGATGAATTGTTAAGAAGAAATCAAATTCAATTTTTTAGTATAACAATTCTTGATCAAACTTTATTTACCTCTCAATTGAACTCCAAATTATTACTTTAAAAAAAAGAGTTAAAAAGGTTATTTTAGAAAATTGAACTCCAAACTATTACCTCTCAATTGAACTTCAAATTATTACCTCTCAGAGAGTTAAAAAAAATGTTAGAAGAGATCATCCCTATGATCACATTGGGACGTTCCTGAGTATTTTAGAAAATTTATTGCACTTACCAATATGGATAATCAACATTAACAAATGTATAGATGCGTATGTGCCCATCTCCCTTAATTTTCATTTTTATTTTTGTAAAATAGTCTAGTATGAAATTCACCATTTAAGGTGATAAGTGAGAACCCTGACCCTTCATATTATAATGCATTATTCATATCAATTAAGCTAGACTCACAAGCATACATGCATCAACTCATTTTTTTTTACCAAGGCACTGGTAATTAAAGTTGTAAATATATAATATTTTTAATTTGAATTAAATATATTTTAATCCTTATACACGTATGAATTTCTGCCTCATTTATGTCATTAATCTCGGTTAATCCAACAAATAAATGAGAGTTTGGTGATGTAGAGTAAATTGCACCACTTTGAAAATATTTTAGATCAATAAGATAAAAAATTTAGTTAAATTAAGTGGCATACAATATGAGTGAAAATCAAAAGAAAAGTTTTCCACTTATATTTAATAAAAATTCACTATTTGCTTCATACTATTAATTTCAAAATATATTTATGAGTGAGACAAATATGTAAGAAAACAATAAATTCTAAATAAGTTTTAGTATAATACCAATTTAACCGAGCACATCCTTGTTTTCGATGTGTTCAAAGTATCAAACTTAGATTATCAATATTGAAGAGCGAATTTTCAACCATGAGATTACAAGGTAACCAAATGTTGGTGTCTATTAGATTACGCTTTAAATTTATTGGTGTATATGTTTTTGCAGGTATATTTCATTTGTGACAGCATATTTAATTTGTGATAAGGATAGGCTGAAATAGTATATATCTCGTGTGTTTGTATATAACTTTCAAGTCCTTGTACAAACTTTAGTCATCAAAAGCACTAACCAATATATTTGATTTACATAGGCTAGATGCATGATGTAACTGATCGACGTGGCTATAGTGGCTATACACCGAGTTATCGATATCAAACAGATATTCTTCGTATCACTATATATAGTAAAAGATGTTTTTGGGTCAACAAATTAATGGCTAAGATAATCCAAATTAATGGCTATATAATCCAAATTAATTATAAAGTGGCCTTATTTATGAGCGAGAACTCTCAAGTCTCATGTCTTCTCTCTACATATGTGACTTAGAAGTTAGAATTAAAAGTGTCCCCTACCAAGCAAATTGATCATGTAATAGAGAAGTGCCCTAGTGGAGATAACCCTAATACTGTATTAGCATTTTGATTTGATGATTATATATATGCAATGAGAAAAGTAGTTTTTCAAGTATATAGCTCTTGATAGCAAAACTTTCCAAGCAAGCATAGCCATTGGCTATACATAGTAGTTTTTCTAGTTGTGAGCATATGCATGTATGGTGTATACACTATCTAGTTCACGTGCTATGTTATCCTCTATAGGAACCTTAACGTACAACCCCTCAATATTGAGAAATCCATCCAAGGGGGAGAGAGAGGATGTGGTGGGGGGAACAAAAATTTCAAGTACAAAATTATGCAATTCTATGTATTGAAGTTGTTAGTTCTTTTGGCCGCAAAAATTGACCCCAAAATGGTATCTTCGTACTAGCGTGGAGAGGTCCTTTTTTTCAATATAAATAATATCTATGAATTGTCTTTTGAACCAGTTAATTAATTTATTAAAAAGAACAAATTTGATTTAGTTTAATATTGTAGAAAAAATAAAAAAAATTGAATTAAAGTTTAGAATTAGAAGAAAGAAAGACTACGCTTAAATAAAATAGGTACTACAATATTGTTTGAACAATTTTTATATTTTAAAAAACATTGAATCATTTTCTATTTTTTTAATATAAGTAACTAAACAATCATCCATATGGTTTTTATTACTCATGGAGTAATGCATTGGATACATGACAATAGTCAAAAGAAAAAAAAAAATTCAATATGAGAGTTTTATATAATTATATACAAAATATTATTTAAATCCTATAGGAGACGAATGCACAACTCAATTGGGCATGCATTTATCCCTAATGAGAAAAGCATGCCACTTGGCAATCTTCATCTGTACCCTACCACGTTATCACACCATGACACATCACCAAACTCACTCTTCACGTTTAAGTGTCACACCTCGCGTGCTTAAGTGTGGGCTCTAAAACACAACTTTGTTTTTCTTATCCAATAAACTTTTTTAAAACAAACTATATGACATCAAAATTATTATTCAAAACAATTTAGATGATAATGTTTTTTTAAAAAAAAATTAAATGTTATGTCTCCCTATGATTTTTTTTTCTACTTTAGGATATATTTTTACTCTCCATTTACTTTGATATTAAAATATTCATCTTTGTGTGATTATTTTATTTCCTAGGTTATCATATTTTTGCATGTTCTCTGAACATTATAGATAAGAAACATAAACCTTCTAAAAAAAATTAAATAAAACAAGTTAGGTTAATATTTTTATGAAAAAAAATTCCCTAATCATTTTTTTCATAAAAAGATATGATATTAAAATATTTTAGTGTACTTTTCATTATTAATAGATATTATGCTGATATTTAAAAAAAATGTAATTGAGGAAGAGAGAATTTTTTATTAAAATGACATTAATGATCATTTTTTCTACCTTGTGGTTACACAGTTAAAAGTTCTTATCACTAGTATAGTATGTGTTTTCATGTAAAGTATTTATTATTGTGAAAAAATAGGAGCTGTTTATACCTAAATCTTGTTTTTTGAAGACTATACCTTCTTTTTTTTTTTTACAGAATTTTGAAGACTATACTCGTGATATACTTTAACAAATTGTATTGTACCTCTATATAACATGAATTCATCTTTTTCTCCGAATCTATAGATAGTTTATTTTATTTGGTTGCTATCTCCGTGATATAAAAATATTCAAGAGTGGTTTATTTTTATTTATGTATCTATTGAAAAATATGAAAGTATTACTCTCTGTTCCTTTTTTATTATTATTTTTTACATATATCAAAGTAACAAATAAAATTTATTACTTTTCATACTATTGTTTATATTTTTCCTACAACACCTTTAATCATTTATGACTTCGTTCCATCTATTTCTCTTTGTAATAGATAACTAAGGGAACTAATTTTGTGTTAGTTTGATGGTATTAACATTGAATATGAAAGTGTGTTCCTTTTAATGTCTTAGGTTCGATTAATTATTTTTGGTGTCAATTTTAGTGGAAACACAATTGAGAACTCACTTATTATTTAAATCTTAGTCGTATTAACTAAAATTATTTGTAAAATTTTATAATCTAAAATGAATTACATTGTATTTTTCTGGGTCGGATTTATGTCGCCCCAAATTAATTTTATTTTTCTTAATTAATAATATTTTCTTCTGATGTTCATTACACAAAAATATTTGCTTGTGATTTTTCAGTTTGGATGTCAACATAGTAAAGATGATGATAAGTGATGACAAATTCGACAACTACATTAAATCGTTCAAATTAATAAAGTAGTAAGTTATCGTTTTCACATGGATTATTGTTTTTGACTTGGAAATTAAACTAAACCTAATTAAAACACTAAACTAGGGAGATTCACAAGATTTGTTGTTTTGTAAGAAAATAAAAGTAACTGTGAAATAGGGTTGATGACAACAATTATGATTTTTCGAATCTCCTTTATTTCCTTTTTGAAAAACACATGTTCCTAGTTCAATTATTATTTGAGGCCCTTCATGCAATATTGCTCGCTAGGGTGGTAACAAACTTATATTCTCATGAGCATTAAGGTATATTAAACAAAGTCGTAAACTGTTGTCTGGACTTGAAATAATTCATAATGGGTGATGTGTAAAATCCGCAAGTGCACGGTTTACCGATGTAGTAATAAAAGATATCGTTTCATAGGGAGTTATGAATTCAATTAACTTTTAATAATGATTAGATGAAAGTTTCAAAGGTTAAAAAGTTTGGATTTTTATTTTAAGAAAATAACAATAATAAAAAGTGTCTTGGGATTATTGGTTCGTCGTGGTGACAAATCCTTCACAAACCAAACCTAAACCTTTTATGTTGGACCTATTTCTTAAAGACAAGTTTCTCTTTAGCCCATCACATCGCCTTTCGGTTTCAGTGAGTGTGCTCCTCTAGCAACCACGCATATTCTCATGGTTGATTGCTATTGGAATCCTTGAAGAACGAAACTTTATTATCTTAAGATTTGCTAGACTATTCTCATGTTTCGCAATCCTTGTCTAATTTCACTTGTTCCAATATCAAAACTTCTTCTTTCGATGTTTCGCTTTGATATTTGAGATGATGAATTAACAAGTACTAACCCTCGGTTGTCGCATTATGAGTTTGATACTTGTTAATTCATTATAAAAACGGTGAATTTAGATTAGAACGTAGATTTACATAAAATTAGGGTTTGATGCTTGGTTTGATTAGGATTACGTCATTAGACTCATCCAACGATCCCAAGACAAAGAAGTCTACTCACTCACGTTCATTGTAGACATAGAGAAGAAGAAGAAGAACATAAAATAAAATAAAGAAAATAAAGATGAACTTTTATTCAAAGAAACAATTGTCACTTATTATTTTCAAAAACAAAAGATGATTATACAAGCTTGATGGTTGCTCTATTTATAGTCTAACAATGACTTAAGCCCTAAGAAATAAATCACTAAAGTGTTGCACAAGAAACCACGGGCTTTATGTCAAAAATAAACTAATAGACATCTTGTCTGGGAAGCCAAAAGCAGCAAAAAGGTGACTCTGGGTGCTGACACAGCCGTGTGGCTGGTGACACGGGCCGTGTCAAGCTTCTGACTTGGGTGCTTTATATTTTTGCACCAAATCTTCGTATTTTTAGCCCGAATCTCCTTTCTTTTACTCCAAGACTCAATCTTTATAATATTTGTTCTTGAAATTAAATAACTTGCAATTGAAGTAAAATAGTTCTAAAAAAAGAAATAAAATCTAAATAAAATAGAATAAAATAATATATTAATTTATTGACTCATCAATGGGCTAAAATCATTTTCATCCATAAATGTGTAATGAGTAGGCACAACAGTACCTCAATATTTTGAAATTCTAAAATAGTTCTTGATTATACACTTCGTTAGTAAAAATAGTCTTTGATCTTTTTCTTATATGGATTGATATGACAATAAGTAAGTATTACTTATATGGATTGATGATATGGCGATATGTAAGTATATTGGCGCACTGGTATGCCAGTATTAACAGCGCATTTAAACGTCAGGGACTATTTGACTAACGTAGTGCACAATCAGAGATGGTTTTGAAATTTCGATACATTGAAGGACTATTATGACTACTCATTACACATTTAGGGATAAAAGTGACTATTTGCCCAATGTATATTAGTCATTTAGAGGATTATATGCCATGAGGGTTATGGGTCTAGAGGATCATGTGCCCAGAGGGTCAGCACAGAGGATCGACCCTAGATGCTTATCACCGAAGATAGATAGGTTTACTAGTCTAGCGTATAGTTGCATGATGTATATACAATAGATTAGTTAGTTGGATAAGATGGAGTTAGTCAGAGAGTGTCTTGATCATAGGGTTTACTTTTTAGTCATGTAACCATAATTATAGTTAAAACTTTACAATGTGTATATAAGGAGGACATTAGAATGCAACTATACTATTGTAAAGAGACACATTGTAATTGAGTATGAACATAATCACATAAGTTGAATAAACAATTTACAATTCAATAATCACTTTTCTCTCTAATCTCAAATTTTTTTATTCTATTCCTTTCAATTTGCTTTCACAATTCACTTGAGTGTTATCACAAATTAGAAGTTTATTTCAACAAATGTGAGATTTCGATCTCTCGACAAACTGCCCTAGCAACTAGTAGATCTTACCCCCAATAGAAATTCTTATCTATATTTGATTCAAGATCAAAGGAAGTGAAAAGTATTAAGTACAAGAAATATTAAATAAACATAATTCAAATAGTATTGATAAAAGAGATTATCAAGAACAAAATATCCAACATATCCATTACCCTATAAAGCGATGAGGAATGCTAGCAACACTCTCTTTTGAGCACTCTCTCTAGCACTCACTCTTTTATTAGGTGAAATCAATGTGGGACCTACACTTTGGAAATGGAACCCACGTATGATGGTGGGACATACAATGATTTTACCCAATAAAAGAGCGAGTGCTAGAGAGAGTGCTCAAAAGAGAGTGTTGCTAGCATTGCTCATAAAGCGATATTGCACGAAGGAACCTTTAAACCGTAATATACCTACACCGTTTATAT
>Ga0315915_1002482_pt1 | contig 23269 bp, 18 predicted proteins | sample MpolbnodulesMG_FD_207738 | JGI IMG/M metagenome (GOLD analysis project Ga0315915, IMG submission 207738) | Medicago polymorpha root nodule microbial communities from Los Angeles, California, United States - branched nodules | ecosystem: Host-associated > Plants > Roots > Nodule | place: USA...
GTTGCAATATATATATATATATATATATGAAGCACGGATACGGACACTGGACACGGCACGGACACCGACACGCCGACACAACTAATAATTTGAAAACATCACATAATTCAGTGTAATTTTAAGTGTCGGTGTCGGACACGACACGTGTCCGACACCGGGACACGCCTAATCTGAGGAGTGTCCGTGCTTCATATATATATATATATATATAAATTCTGCATGTAAGGTCGAGAGACTGTGAGGTTGAGAGAGAGGGACAAACATGCTTGGTTACATGAGATGATCATTCTCCACTCTATCTTGAACATTTAAAAAAGATAAATGCCAGCTATGCTTTAGAACAGGGACATGGACTCACATTTTAGTATTAAGCTATGCAGAGTCATCTGTTTTATGTTTAGCATCTTACGCTGGTTTTTTCTCCTCTGTTAAATGTTGTGTGATGCTTTGTTTAAACTGGAATTTCTGTGTGTCGTTGACTTGGAAAAAGCTTTCAATCAATTATTAAGTTCTGGGTTGGCGTTTTTTAAATAATTCCCCATCTTAACGTTGTTTACAGATGGGCGTTGCTGCTGTCGTGCACCTTTATGTCTTCCCTGCAGTACCTTACAAAAGAGGAGAGAGGTGTGTCCGCAATGCAGCAGTGATGGCTGACTATGCATCACTAGGAACACCTCCTGATCCCGCAGAGGTTCGAGACTGTGAGCGCTCAACTAGAACACGGCTGGGTCACCATGAGGAGAAAGAAAAGAAGCCTATGAAGTTCACGCATAATGTTCGTGATGTGGTTCTTGGAAGTGGTGAAATTGTAAGATATGGCACTCAGCTTCAGACCTTTTAATTTTCTCTTACATCTTTATGTCAAACTCATCTGCGCTGTTATTTGCTTGCTGTCTTTCCGTTTCAGATTGTTGATGACATGAAATTCACAGTTTCACATGTAGTAGAACCTGTTGAAAGGGGCATTGCAAAGATAAACAAAACCTTCCATCAGATATCAGAAAATGTAAAACGCCATGATGAAGAGAGGAAGAGAAACACGAAGGTCAAGGATGACAGTTACCTCGTTCCCCTGGAATCATGGGGAACAGAATTTTCTGATGTTCACGACAAACTTGTTGAAGGAAGTGTCAGTGATAGTGGTTTGTCCAATGGAAAGAGACATACCCATTCCAAGGCATCAGCCTCCAGGATGAGAAGATAGTATTTAATATTCTATCACTTCAACAACCTATAGTTTTGCACAGAGAAAATTCTAATAGATTTTGGCGTAGGGTAGAAAATTCAAAATAGAGCATGTAGGGGGCTGACAATCAGGCGAGCCTTTAAAGACGTGTAAATATAATGGAAGATATATTGTCATGTACAGGGCTGATAAAAATTCCCACGGTTATGTCAAGGGTGAGACTGATTTTGTTGTCTACCCAACCCTTGAAATATTGAATGAATTGAGAAGAAAACAATACATTTTCAGACCAAAAAAAGGTATCAACCCTGTTATTCTATTGGGATACAATATACATGACCAAAGCAAATAACAGGTTTCAAATGGGAAATTTCATGTTTTTCTTAGTATTCCCAGTCAGACTTCTAAATTGTTTGGATTATAGATAGGAGTGTTAATAGCCAAGGGATGATTTTGAATTCTGTAGCAAATATAGCAAAACAGAATTTGACTTGTCTTAATAAGTTCCAACGTCAATAATACTGATCTGCATAAAATTTCCCTAATGATACCGTCATGTCCACCAAATAAAATTATCGCAAATATCCTATTATAACTCACAAGATAATCTTTTCAGAATTTGGTTTTGAGACCATTTTTTTTTTTTGGTGTCCGGGGTTCAAACCCCAGACCTTGCATATGTTATGCATTATCCTTATCAATTGAGATAAGCTCACGGGGACGGTTCAGAGACCATTTTAAATAACCCGAGTGATTCCATGCATATTGAATACTATATCATCCAAGTGTGTGAAATTTCTGGTGAGTTTTGACTCTAGAATGCACTTATCTCGACATTTAGTTTTTAGTGTAAAGGAGTTGAACTTAGAGTTTAGTGTGAAATTTCTGGTGATTTTTGACTTTGGGAATACTATCATGCTCTCTTGCGTATGAACTCAAGTTGTATTCGTTCTTTGGTGGAACTTATTAACCACTTGAGCTCAATTACTTCGTATTACTATGGATTCTGTTGCTAACTTTTTCTTTCTCAATCTAGCATTGTTATTCTAGTAGTAGTATGTCAACTCTTAATGTCCTCCTGAAACTTGATAACATAGTCACCTAATTACTCTTCTTCTTTGGATGCTTCAACTGTTATGGCAAACTACATTGCCCAAATTAATCTCAGCTCATGGTTTTGAAATTTCAGGTTGACTATCTAAATATATATCGGTTGTGAACTTGCGATACATTACTATCATTCTGATGATGCCGTCCTTCTCTCACTCACATCCAAGATCTCGTTAACCTTTGAGGTTTCTACCTAAAAATCTCTCGTTATCTTCTCATATTTCATGCGATTAATTATATAGAGTAATCACGGTTAGTAACACAGGCACACCAATCAATTAATACTACTAATTTTGTTTTTTAAGTAATTATTAATGCTACTAATAGAAGCCACATGTGACGCAATAAAATAAAAAAGCCACATGTGTGATGTGCCTTCTATATTACCACTCCATGCTTACGACAAATATTTCCTTGTAATTTACGGTAAAAATGTAACTGCTCCTTAATTTCTCTTTTGAAAAGTATTGTATCATCTAGGGTTGTGTTGGCAATTTACTCTCTAACATACATTTTTCAAACACTAATTCTATCGGTTAAAATAAAATTCAAATATATGTCAGTGTGAGCTATATTGATTGTACATGAAGTCATGAATCATAAATGTATATGGGATGGGACACATGAATTTCAATGTGTTTGAAAGTGTGATGTATTATTTGCATTTTTGTACTATCAATTTATTGTAGTTTCCTTAATTTATGCATTTGAAAAAGTTATGATATGATACAAGTGTTGTGTTTACGAATACGACAATTAAGCAGTTTATTAACTTAAAATCATTTATATGAGTCCACATGCCTATTTTCTATATTACACATTTCGGTTCTTTAACTCATTACAAAAGACTTCTACAGAATTTGTCTTACAAATAACCTACCGAATAGAGTTGTTGATGACCAAATATTCAACATCCATCCTAACAAATATTCTTGTTATCACAAAGTAAATTGCAAGCATCAATGTCTTCCACCAATATTCAACATCCATTCTAAGAAGGGGCCACTTAACAATGTGACTATATAAAATATCTGGAACATCTCATTTGTTATTCACTTTGCTCAATATTTACATTAGTTTTGAATGGATCAATTACATACCATTTTTTCAATTACCTAATTAGTTTGTAGAATTATATACAAGTTATAAATTCTTTCATAAGGAAGCAAAAAGTATACTGATTTGATTTTTCAATCACCTAACCTCCCTTACGATACATGCTTTTTCAAATCTTTAATTAGCTAATACAAGTTGTTTTTAACTTTGATTTGATATTTAAACCACTTGACAATAAATATGTGGATATCAATATGGCAATGAGATACTTGTATTACTATAAAATAAAAAAAAATATACAGTGACAAATTTTATGATAGAAGGAAAATTCAGAGATCTCAAATTACACCTTTTTCTCAACGTATTGTATTACTTTGGATGTTTCATGATTTACATACAGCTGCAGTAAATATATGATAACAAGAATATTTACAACAAACCCTCTATTGTAACAAAAATATAAAATCTGCAACCAAGGATCGAGAGACCTATATCACAATCTATTTGAAATGATTTTTTCACGAAAAAAAAAGTTTGAAAATGATATGCAGCTTGTATTGTATTTTTATTTACAAGAGAATAGTGGAAATTTCTGGAGGTCCACTTTGAAGCAATAATTTATTTACACTTGCATATTTTCTTGCAAAAGAGGAATCTTCTTGTCCAAAGAATCTGAGTTTTCGTCACCACTTTTCTCATCTTCATCTCCTTTGAATTCTCCATATAATATTGTATAATACCCCATTCCAATTACACTTGCTCCTATCACACTACACATTTTTTTTAAGAGATATGACAAATAAGTGAACAAAATATTTCATATGAATAATTACTATTTTAAAAAACAATTTATAAAAATATAACCATATGTGAGAAATATGAAGGAGAATTAATCCAAGTATTACCTTCCATAATGAAGACTATTAGGAAAGAAGCAAACTCCAAAAGTAGTGGCAAAAGCAATACCAAATGGCTTGAACTGTGGTACATAAAGTGGACCCTTCATTCTGCTTAACCAAACTTGAATATTCGGACGAATTACACCCCCAAATATTGCCTAAAATATTCACATATTCATCATCACCATATGTTTTTGCCATATTTTACAAAATTAACCATTGAATTAAAAATTTATAATATCATATAGATCATCTCTATGAATTAATTTGATATAGGGGTTGATACTTACGGTTAGAACAATGAGAATGAGTTCCATGTTACGCTTTAGCTTCCAAGCATTTAAATCTCTCTCAAATATGCATGAGACTATTGCACTGAGAATTGTCCCAAGCAAGGTATAATAAGAAACCATCTTCATTGGTTCTGGATATTGTTTAACAGTTTCTTTCTAATAGCATGAAAATAGCAGAACAAACTTGAATTATTCACCTCAAATATTCAAAAGCAAAATTTGAAAAAAGTGCTTAGAAAAGATAAGAAAATTAAAGGGTAGTACCTGAATAAAGTTGGCAATTGAAACTGAAAAGGATGCAGCAGCAAGCAAAATGCCACCAAAAACCCAAAATTCAGGTGTTGATGAGAAGAAAAAAAGTTGCTTAGTGTATTTAAGATTGTGAGAAGAGGGTCTTATAAGTGGCCCTTTGAAAAATTCAGCTACTATTGCGCCCATTATTGATACCATCATTCCAATTATTTGGACTTGGATACCAGAGTTTCTTAAATTCAACTCTACCTTCCTGAAAGAAAAAAAAAAATCAATTAAGTTGATCCATCAAATTTATGTATTAATCTAACAAAATGAAGAATATATAAAATAAATGACATAATTTTATTTATTTTTACATAATCAGATATAAAGTTTTGAAGAGGAACCTGTGAATGATATTGAGTAGGAAACCAAAGGTTGGGATCAAGTGGCTCATGGCACATACAAGTATTGGAGAACTATAGCTTAGACCCAGAAATAAAAGTGTCTGAGTCATAGTTATTCTGCAAAATCCATCAATCACAACAAAAATGTTACATACAATAGGCTTTAAAATTTAACTCAATTATATTTAAAGGGTCTTAGTAATTTAGATTTAAAATATTTTGGTACATACAATATTATGACACCTTTATTATATTGAGTCAGAGAAGAATATTTACCCTGTAAACCCCAGAAACAAGAATCTCATAAACAAAGAGAAAGTAAAAAGTGGCTTCTCCTTTCTGTGAAAACAAGATTAGAACTAAAATTAATCATCCATGCAAACAACTTCATGCATGAAGCTAGCAACATAAACACACACACACACACATGGATAAATAATAAGAAAAATATTTCTACCTGTTTTGGGGGTTTAATAAAAAAGAAGAAGGAAACAAAATTATAGTGGCCAAAGCATTGGTATAAACAATAAACACAAATGGACTCATTCCATTTGTTATTGCAGTTTTTGCTAAAATAGTTAGTCCTATAGTGCACCCTTCCATAATCACCATAATTATAAATGGAAGCACTTCCAAAGTCTTAATCTTAGACTCCATTTAATTTTCCTGATTTTTTTTATCACAAAGTTCTAATATATGTAAATATGTAAATATGTAATAGTCCTTGTAATATATATGGACAGAGAATTAATTTGAGTATATGCTAGCTATGTGTTTCTTGGTGTGGTGCTCCTCAAATGTTGGAGCTTGAATAAGAACCACAAAACACAACTAGACTCTTTCTATGTATTGAGGTGAAATTGAAAAGCAATGTTTGTGCTCCAAATATAAAGAAGAGAAGAAATGAGGGCCATGCATATGTCAGTAACCTTTCAAAGAATTGTGAAGCTACTTTGGAGAAGTTGCAACTCGAGTGTCCCAAATTAATTAAACAATTGACCAAAACATGACATCATTAAATTTTTAATCATTTTACTCTTTGTTTTTTGTATAGATCTTGTGCACATGTTCTCTATTTATTTGTTGGTTATTATATGTATATACTGTAGTGATTTAACCATAGAATAAGAAATGAATCATGAAGGACCAATAACTAGAAGCTTTTTAGTATGTTTGCAAATGGTTTAGTGGCGCACATTATTTGTGGCCCTACCATTATAGGATTTTTTTGGCGTTACTAATTTAATTATTACCTACCCGTTTGCGTGTAACTAAGAAAGACTAGATTGGAATCTGAAGAAAATTAGTGTTTTTGTGTGGAATCTTTTTTTTTTTTTTTGAATCTTCCTATAGTTGTCAAGATGGAGATGGGTTTTTTTTAAAAAAATTTTTGGTTGAAATTTGAATTCATGCGCATGCAAAGTTGGTGGGCCTCTGTTGATGAAGGCTAATATGTGAGACTCAATAGAATGGTGAAAGTAAACTAACAAATTGAGTTCATAACATTGTTGCTTAATTTTGTTCCTTCACTATTTGAAAGGTTTTTCAGACATAGGAGAAGACTAAATTTTATTTTCTTTATTCTAAGATTGACAAACCATTTACATAATTTCTCTTGAATAGAATTAGTATTTATTTGTGTATGAATATATAGAATTAGTATATTTGACTCATAATATCCTCATCACTATATGATTGACATTTTAAAGGTGGATAAAGACTTATCTTTGCTTCCTCAATGGAAGTTTGAACTCATTCTTCACCGACTTAGAGATTTTTAAAAATCAAGAAATTAGCAAGTTTCTTTCGCTTGAAGTAGAAAAGAGGGGATAATATAAAATATCATTTGACATTGTTAAGAAAAGGGGGAGAATTCCCCTAAAAAAAAGGTGGAGAATCATTGGAAAAGGTGGGAAATATATATATAAAAAATGGAAAATGCTAACAATTGTAACTATTAGCCAATTCATTATTTACTAAACTCATATTTTAAAATAACTTACTAACAGTCGATATTTTCTCATTTTGATTTATCACTTTGAATTATCATTAAATATTGGTTAATTAATTATTTTTTTGCAGAAATATATAGGTTAATGCATTGACAAAGCAGTTCATCCAAAATGTCCAACTTCATAAGCAATATATTCAAACCTTCTTCAACATTCTCCCAAAATATGGCATTTTCTATGGTACATTCGAAAATTTTAAGTGTACCGGTACACCCGTGTATTTAAATGAATAGTTTAATGATTTATTTTCTTTAGTAAAAAATATTTTTTATCATTTATAATTATAATAGTTATATTTTATTTTTCAAAAGTGTCGGCAAAGCAAAATTCAATTTTTTTTTTATTTTTATTACTCATAATAGTGAATATTGATTATTTTTTTTAATAAAATGTTAAAAAATTTAGTATAATTCTTATAAAAAATGAAATGATGTTTTTTCTTATGGGATGATATTTTCTAAAATATAAAAGTCGATAAATATCTCTTTATTACATAAAAATTATCGTTAATTTATAGATTTATGAAACAGGTGTACCGGTACACCTTAATTTAAGGGTGTACAGTAGAAACTTCTTCAAAATATAATTTGTGAGTACGGAAAGCAAAATAACGTAAACTCAAATTCTTATTAGTGTTTTAGCATAATTCGGAGACAATGTTTCCCCTCTTTAGCCAGGTAATTGGAACTATCACAATCTACGCACCTAAGCAAGCACTCTCCTTCAATATCCAATTTTCAATGTCAAGATCAGATAAGGAGTTTACTTTATTATTATAATAAACTTCATTTATATTTGGTCAAAAAGATAGGAGCTACATTTTGAGCATGATTGAAATTGTTGTCTTGCGAATACCAACATAGTCAAAAGGTACCAAACATAAAGCTAGACGATTATGATGAACAATTTATGATGATTTTCGTCGATGTTTAGTGTAATCTCACATTGCATCCTTGTGCAAATCATGACCTATATAACTACGGTTTTTAACCGCAATTGCGATCTGTTGAAGTTTTTTGCATTTGTATTTGCAGAAATTATATGAGCTATCTTTTATATGGAGAAGACTCTTTCTACACTTTTATTCATGGTTCTATCTTGTAGTCTCTAACACCTAAAGACATCTAGGCAAAATAACTCATAGGCTATAAACAATTGACCTATAGCAACTATCCATGGTTTAAATTGACCTATAGCTTTAATAGCAAAACTATCCATGCTCTCAGAGTCAGAGTTGTTTCCTTTACTCCGAGTCAGAGTCAGAGTTGAAATGGTCCAATTCGTTGCAGAATTGTAGCATCATTTTAAATGAACCAACACCTTCGTATAACTTCACTGCTGTTTTACTTCAAAAGGGGGGTCTGGTTGCCTCTTGCTTCCAAGCTTCTTGCTTCAATATCTTTGGATTTCCCCCACAGTACAGAATAAAACCCAATAACAATCACAATTGCACCAATCAAACTGCATTGAAGGACAACATTAAAGTTTGTGTTTCGATAAATAAAGTCAACGGTAACACCAAACACAGTTCAGTAGAGAGGCATAGAATTTACCTTCCAAGATAGAATGCATCGCCAAGGAAGAGAACACCTATAACAACCGATATGACAATTCCTATGGGCTTGAACATGGAAACAAAAACAGGTCCTGTCTGGTGCAAACACCAGGTAGTCAAACCAACTTGAAAGGCAGAGCCAAAAACACCCTAGAAATGTTTACCAGTGAAATTTCAGAATTCAAGACAACAATAATACAAAGTTAGTTATTAGCTGTAACTTGTATGTCAACCCAAATATACATTTTGATTACCGAGTATAAAACTGATAGCAACCTCAGCTTGGGTTCCAAGCTCCAAGCACTGATATCTCTTTCCACAGCCAAACAGGTCACAGCAGATAGAATGGCCACAAAGAAACAATAAAAGAATACAACAATCAACCCTGCTGGATATTTTTTAAGAATAGAAGCCTGAAATATGGACAATTAGGAAATTATAACTAACTTATCACAAAGTAAGGGTGCCATGCAATGCAAGTAGAAATTGAAGATCATGAAATCTCTCTACTATTGCTTGTCAACTTCACCTGTACTATAGTAAATGATGAAGCCATCACACAATCAGCTGCAAGAAATAATCCTCCGAGTATCCAATCAGAATCTTGTGAGAAAAGTGGCTGCTGAGAAAAGTTTGCAGGTGATGGTCCCTTCAGAAGTGCAGCACCCTTGTACAAAGTTGCAATAAAAGCACCGGCAATTGATACTATTGTTCCCAATGATTTAGCTAGGCTGCTAGGGCTTTTCCAATCTAATTCTTCCATTCTGAAACCAGAAAGTGAGATGAGTTTAGACAGATCTATAGCAGTGAAAAAGTGATTGAGAAAACAAATATGTCCTCTTTTTCACTAAAACAAAATAAAGTGCATATTTGGCGAGTATTTTATATTTAAATAAGACATGCAAAATCTTTCAAAACCCCGGGCAGTTATTTCCATTTTATAATTGCAAAAAAAATAAAATATTCATCAATCAAACTAAATTCTTCATGTGATGATATATGTTTATATTTTAGATATGCATGAACTTTAATTTCTGGAATCAATGATGAGAGAATTTAAGCAATACAAGAATTATGGCCCAAGTGCTAATGGTTCCTCACCATTTGATGCTTAGCCTCACCATTTATGTATGCTAGTTGATTAAAATGGTATTGTGATAAAAATTAAGTCAAAGCAATTAAAATTACAATCAGATCAATAGAGAAATTTCTGTTAAGAATGACATTGTTTGTACAGTTTACTTCTCTTCAAAATGAAACAAGACCATCTAATTTGGTTTTAATGCAAAACTTGATAACAGGAAAATCCAAGCTCATGATGGAGAATCGTTGAAGTTGTATTGTATGCCAGTTGACCTTTACAAATTACACGAGTTTGCTGTCTATAAAAACTTAAAAAGTTAATCTTATTGATAAGATTATATCACTTGATTCAATTTGTTATGTAAGGAAATAAGCTATCCACAAAAATAATGAAATCGGATGGGATAATACTAGTGAGATCATAAATTGAGGACATATAAATCTAACAAAATACTACTTAGTGCCATTGCTCCTTTATGCTAAGAGAGTAAAAAAAACAATAATGCTGTTCTGAAAGAGACTCAAAATTGGAGAAATTGAAGTTTGCTGAAGCTGTCAAAATCGGAGTACGATTTTTTGGAGCACACTTGGCACTTTCATTCGTAAAAAATCGAAGCACAATTTGGCACAATCGGAGTGCGATTTTGCGCAGAGTCATAAAAATAAAATGTATTTTTGGGCCTGATTTTGTTCCAATTTACGAGGGATTCTTTTACTATAAATATAGGCTTTGTATCAGAGTAAACCTTGAGATAGAGGGGGCTGAAACAACGGTTTAGAAAGGCAACAACAAAACTAGGGTTTGTATAGAGTTTGTCTCTTTGGCAACAAACACTAGGGTTTGAGGGTTGATTCACCTTGGGAAACACTATTAGGATTGAGTCTCTTGGTTACGGGACGAGATTGGGACTTTGGGTAGAATTAGGCAGGAGACTTATTCTTGTAACTCATTGATATCTCTTTTGTAAGATTACTCATCATTATAGTGAAACGGAGGGCTGCTTTCTCCCCCAGACTAGGTCAATTTGAACCGAACTGGGTCAACAAATTCTTTTGTGTTCTTTCTTCTTTTCTCTCTCTCGCTGTTTTCTACTTTTGCCTTGTGTTTATAATTGTTCCATACACTTTGTTTTGGTTGCCTGATTATCACTTGCTCCATACATCAAGTTTGTTATTGGTGTGTTTTCTCATCGAATTCACAACAATTGGCGCTCACCTTGGGAAAATGATCAAAGAATAATCAAGTATCATGGGTTCGGAGTGGGATATTGAAAAGTTTACCGGAAATAACGATTTTGGGTTATGGAAGGTAAAGATGGAAGCGGTGTTAATACAGCAGAAGTGTGAGAAAACTTTGAAGGGTGAAGGTTCGTTACCGGTCACCATGTTACGAGCAGAGAAGACCGAGATGGTGGACAAGGCCAGGAGTGCCATTGTCTTGTGCCTCGGGGATAAAGTTTTGAGAGAAGTAGCGAAGGAACCAACTAAGACATCGATGTGGGCAAAGTTGGAATCTTTGTATATGACAAAGTCTTTGGCTCATCGACAATTCCTAAAACAACAACAACTCTACTCATTCAAGATGGTGGAGTCAAAGGCCATCATAGAGCAACTTACGGAGTTCAACAAAATCCTTGATGACTTGGAGAATATTGAGGTGCAACTTGAGGATGAAGATAAAGTTATACTCTTGTTGTGTGCTCTACCGAAATCTTTTGAATCGTTCAAAGATACCATGCTCTATGGCAAAGAAGGCACTGTTACCTTGGAAGAAGTTCAAGCGGCTTTGAGAACCAAGGAGTTGACCAAGTCCAAGGACTTGAGAATTCATGAATACGGTGAAGGCCTAAGTGTCTCAAGAGGGAATGGTGGAGGTAGAGGTAACCGGAGAAAGAGTGGTAACAAGTCAAAGTCTAAATGCTTTAACTGGCACAAGATGGGTCACTTCATGAAGGATTGTCCGGAGATTAATGGTAACTCCGCACAAATTGTCTCTGAGGGTTATGAGGATGCGGGTGCTCTGATGGTGTGGTGTTGTTTGGAGGATGAAGAAGGTGATGTTTCTCACCTTGAGAAAGATGCCCAGTGGAGCGGTGGTTGTTTGGAGAGACGTTAAACACTCAACATCAGCCTGGAGAGACGGTGGTAAGAATACTCATGATCAGTCTGGAGAGGCGAAGGTAACAATACTCATGATCTACCTGTTGAGGTGGAGTTTCGAGGTTGAAGACATAGTGGGATGTACGCATTTGCTAGTTGAGGTAGAGTACGCTCAGCTTGAGGTGGAGTTGAACACATCGGTAATGGTACAGCTATGGAGGACCTTGGGTGCTATGCTCTATGGTGAGCAAGGGATTTCTTCATAAGGTTGAAGAATGTATAGCACGGCTTGCGGGATTACCCTAAAAGAAGGCTAAGGGAGATTGGATGCAAGAAGACCTTCAAGGAAGCGGGAGATGTCCTTTGTTGAAGAGGTTATGGTGAATGCTTGTGGAACTACCTAAAATTCCTAGCGTAGTTGGACTGCAAGGACCTTCGAGAAGGCGGAAGATATTCCGATGGCTGAAGGGGTTAAGGTGTGTATTTGTGGATTACTCCAAAAACCAAGGGTGATTGGGCACAAGTAGATCTTCAAGGAAGCGGGAGATGTCTCGTATTGAAGAGGTTATGGTATAGTCTTGTAGAACTACCTGAAATTCCTAGTGTAGTTTGATACAAGGATCTTCGAGAAGGCGGAAGACATTCTAATGGCTGAAGATGTTAGGGTGTAAACTTGTGGAGCTACATGGTGTAGTGGGAAGCAAGGAAAGAGTAGCAAGGTGGTTGATGTTAAATTGGCATCATCACTAATTTAGAGTCAAGGTGGAGATTGTTCTGAAAGTGACTCAAAATTGGAGAAATTGAAGTTTGCTGAAGCTGTCAAAATCGGAGTACGATTTTTTGGAGTAGAATTGACACTTTCATTTGTAAAAAATCGGAGCACGGTCTGGCAAAATCGGAGTACAATTTTGTGCAGAGTCATAAAAATAAAATGTATTTTTGGGCCTGATTTTGTTCCAATTTATGAGGGATTCTTTTACTATAAATATAAGCTTTGTATTAGAGTAAACCTTGAGATAAAGGGGGCTGAAACAAGGGTTTAGAAAGGCAACAACAAAACTGGGGTTTGTATAGAGTGCGTCTCTTTGGCAACAAACACTAGGGTTTGAGGGTTGATTCACCTTGGGAAACACTATTAGGATTGAGTCTCTTGGTTACGGGAAGAGATTGAGACTTTGGGTAGAATTAGGCGGGAGACTTATTCTTGTAACTCATTGTTATCTCTTTTGTAAGGTTACTCATCATTATAGTGAAACAGAGGGCTGCTCTCTCCCACAAACTAGGTCAATTTGGACCGAACTGGGTCAACAAATTCTTTTGTGTTCTTTCTTCTTTTCTCTCTCACTGGTTTCTACTTTTGGCTTGTGTTTATAATTGTTCCATATACTTTGTTTTGGTTGCCTGATTATCACTTGCTCCACACATCAAGTTTGTTATTGGTGTGTTTTCTCATCGAATTCACAACAAATGCCTTAAATGAAAAACAGAAGAATATCCATTATGCAAGTGCTATACAGATTATTTGAGCTTATCTACAGGTATAAACATTTATGAGACTGTATGTGCAGCTAATCAAAACAGTTTAGGCATATCCATAAGCAATTTTCAACTTATTTTCATAAACCCTCCAGAATAGCTTATTTGAAAACAGACAGACTTTCTTCTTTTTTTATTTTTATTTTATAGAAATACCTTATACATAAGCACTTATATGATAAGCATTTAAGCTATAAGAGCTTAATTAAGTGTTTTATCCAAACATGGCATTAGAGTAGAAGTTTCCATAAGCTTAAACTTCCACTTTATTCATCACTAGCATTACTTATAGTTAATATCAGAGCAGAGAATGAACCTGAAAAGAACAGCAAGGATGAAGGTAAAACCAGGAACAAGATTAAGCATTGCAGTGGCAAGTGTTGATGAGCTGTAGTTAATCCCAGCATATCCAAAAACCTGCGCCAAATAACTGAAAACAAACTAAAAACATAAATAAACATAATTATTCTTCTGGTATTAGCATCAATAATAATACATGGACAATGGAAACATACCCAAGTAGTCCAAGAACGAAGAATCCAGAAAGAGTAGAAAAAGTGATTGGAGGGCGTTGAAATCTGCAAAAAGGTTGGAATTTATATAACCCAATTGAATTCATGATAATTAAGAGAGAGGAATATTTAGTTTTGTTACCTGTGGATGAAGAAAGAAGAAGGAAGAAGAACGAGAGCAGCGATGGTGTTAGAGTAGAAGATGAATATGAAACTGGTCATTCCTTGAGACATGACTTGTTTGCTTAATATGATTAACGCGACTTGAATGCATTCTGCAATTATCATCCCTACAAATGGAACTGTTACCTTCCCCTCCATTTTTGATTGACTCTAGTTTACAGTATGTTGTTGTTGTTTCTTCAACTTATTGGTTCAAAAATCCAAATCCAACTTCTCTTCATTCGGTCAACGATTCCCTCTTGCACAGTTGCGCTGCATTTACTTTATTGCGAAAAGAAAATGAGAACAAGACAGAGAACTAAGAAAGATGGTGAAAATGAAAAGAACATTATAGAGTCTAACTGGTGTATCTGGCGGCCAATTCGGTGGATATTCATTTTGGTTCCTAAAAATTCCTATAAATTATTTTCATTTCACTGCGGACACTCACATTTGATTTTTGTTTCTATTCAAGATTTTTATATTATTCTAAATAATATAAGTAGCCTTTTAAGTTTTATTATTTTTACACATGATATTAAACAATTGATTCACTTGTAAAAAATAAATATATTTGATTCACTCAATAGAAGATTTGATCATTTTAGATCATATGAAAATATAATATTAGAGAAAGGTATTTTTTTTTTAGGGAAGAGAAAGGTATTTTGTTTAGCATAAAATCTAACAACTATATAATGTTGTTTTCTTTTAAAAAAAACTAAATAATATATGTTTTTAAGGATCTGACGGTGGCAAAAATGTACTCCTTAGTTTGGGGTGAAGGAGATGATGCTTGGGGCCGGCGGCGGCGTCTGTTAGCTTGGGAGGAGGATCTAACGAGGGAGTGTAGGTCTCTGCTTTCTAATGTTACCTTGCAAGATTTTGTTACAATGCTTGACAATGGCGCCCTAATGTTTGTGATGGTTATACTGCGCATTGTGTGTATCAACTTCTCATGAGATAGGAGATGCATATCTACGATGCTGTTTCAGATGCTATTTGGCATAAACATGTTCCTTTGAATGTCTCAATTTGCGTGTGGCATCTTCTCCACAACTGGTGGCCTACAAAGGACAACTTGATGCGTCGTGGCGTTATTTCTATCAATTATGTGTGTCGGGATGTGGTGATAATGAATCAGCAGATCATCTTTTAATTCAGTGTCCTACCTTTGGTTCTCTTTGGCAACATGCAAAGGCTTGGATTGGTGTGTACTTTGTGGATCCCCAACACATTTTGGATCATTTTACACAATTTGCTTATTTTTCATGTGGTTTTAAACCGCGACGTTCTTTTTTGCAACTTATTTGGCTTTGCACTGTTTGGGTGGTTTGGAATGAAAGGAATCACATGCTCTTCTCTAATAAAGCTAAATCGATTATGCAACTAGTGGAAAAAGTTAAACTTTGTTCCTTAGGTTGGCTGAAAGCTAACAGTGTATGTTTTCCTTTTGGTTATCATATGTGGTGGCAACAACCCCTTAATTGTTTGGGTATAGGTTGACTGGCGTTTTTTTTTTTGTTTCCTCAGGATACTATGTTGTAACTTTGGTTTGCTCTCCTATGCACACCTTATGCTAGGGAGTAGCTTTTTTCCTTGTGGTAATATATCTCATTTTGCCTTGTTAAAAATAAATAAATACAACACGATATTGAATAGACTAAAGATATTTAATTAATTTTTGTTTAAGAATAAAATTTAGAATTTTTACTCACACCACATGTATTTCTGGTTACACCCAAATTTAATTACTTAAAATTTTACGATAATACCAAAAAATTTCTTTTATATAAATTTTCTTCAATCATGAATGTTCAATCAATTTCTATAAAAGATTAAAGAGTGAATTAAAACATCTTCCATCCATACTCTATTGCATATAAGTAATTGAATTTCTTCTTTTTGTTCAATGATGTTAGAGTTTTTATTTTATTTTTCTTGTTGTTCAACATTGATATGTCATGAACTCTACAACGACGGTTATTTGATGGTGCATGATGCACATGTTATTTGATGTTAACCTTAATTAACATTGGTGATGTTAACTTAAATTCAGTTTAAGTAGGTACATGTAAACTTAGTTTACGTAACCTACTTAAATTGAGTTTACGTGTACATACTTAAAATAAGATTACATGGAATCATTAAACAAGGTTGAAGAGTTTAAAGAAAAATTTGACTTTTAGTATGTACACTTAAACTCAGTTTACATAACCTACTTAAACTAAGTTTACATGACCTACTTAAACTGAGTTTAAAATTAAATTACAGTAGAATCAAGTCTTCTCCATCGTTAAAGCAAGTCCTTTTTTTGCCTTTAGGTTTCGTTTCACTTAATTTCAATTACAAGTCCTTTTTTTTGCCTTTAGGTTTCATTTCGCTCAATTTCAATTACAGCAGAATCAAGTCTTCTTCACCGAAGGGAAAAATTTTGCTTGGAGAAGTACGGTTTGGGAAGAGAAAAGAAGGAAGAGGCGTTTTCTGGATTTTGGAAGAAGATAGTTTTCTTTCCGGATGAATTTGAAAATTAAACTTTATTTAAAGATAATTTTATTATTTTAAAGTGTAACCATGAATACATGTGATTGTAATTAGAAAAATTCTAAAATTTAGAGTGTGGTTATTATCTTTTAGTATGAGGCAGAGAATAACTTGTAGCTTAACAATAATTTACATTAGGTTTACCTTTACCTTTCTTTATTGTCATTATCAAGCTTCAACTTAAAGCCTCCGATCTTTTTACCATTACACGAAATTCTTAAATTTTTTAATGTTTTCTTTCAACCTATGAACAAATTACAAAATAACTTTAACTTTTCTTCTTACTATTGCCTATACTCGAAATACATTTTCAAATTAAAATGATTAAAATATATTAGTGTGATTAGGCATATCATAAAATAGATTAAATAGTTTTGCTCTCATCCATTTTTGAATAAGTATATCATCTTTCTGTCGAGCTTTCCTACACTTTACCGCATTTACACATTCGATACATACGTGACCGATAAAATATGTAGTGTATTATAATTCATATTTAAATTCAAAATATTATACTATAAAATATAAATTACTATTATATTAGGTTCGTTAATAAATGCTCTTTTAAGGACATTGTTAATATTTTCCGATTATTATTACAAGGAAATACAAGTTTGGTAATTATAAGGAAACTTTTGCCTTTATTTGTATGACTTACATTTAGACATTCCATCTAAAGCTACAATTTGGACGGCAACCACATGACAAACCCATGCTTTGGAATATCAACCCAATTCAAATTTAACGCATAATAACCAACAACAAAAATCATGTCTAACATAAATTTCCTAATCAAATACTCCATATGTAGTGTACCAGACATTACCTCAAACTCAGAAAAATAACTGCATAGTTTGCTACTTTGCTTATATCATATGAACCATATATACGTACAATATCAAACTATGAATAGTGTATGATCCATTTTGTTATTCAACACTTCCAAGTACAAAAATCTTCATCAATCATGCCACCAAAATTAGAGTCAGAGAAGAATCCTGTGATATATATGCATACAGTTTCAGAAGCTGGTCGTCTTCTCCCTTCATCAAGCCGCTGGAACGCCATAGCACTTGATTTCAACCTTACTCCTAACTCTTCTGCTTCTTATGAGTCCATCCCTTCCCAATATCCAAAATCCGTTGACTGCAATCTTGTTATCACTGATAAGAAACATTTCCATATTTTTATTTTTGTTACAGTAGCAATATTTTTTGCTGTCATAGCAGTGGCTCTTCTGGTGCACTTTTTACCTCAGAAGCATAAACATCAAGACTCGTCTATCAATCTCAAGTTGGCAATAAATCAAGCTCTAACATTTTATGATGCCCAAAAATGTACTACTTACTTCTCTTCTATGTATCACCTACACTTTGGATTAAAGGCGTATGCAGTGTCTACCGCATACACGATAGATGTGGTTAAATTCAATGACTTCATTCTTTGAAATTATTATCAATGTCTACGTGTTATTTTCATGTCCAGTGTCAGTGTTTCGTAGCTTCTCTGTGTTACAGACACATCTCTCAGTGTCGTGTTCGGTGTATATGTGTGTGTAAGCAATTCAACAAGGTGATTTTAATTTTAATTTTTGCTCTGTTGTAGCTGGGAACTATCCAAGGAACAGTCCAGTGAAATATAGGGGAGACTCTGGATTAAAAGATGGGAATTCAGCAAAGACTAATCTTATTGGTGGATATTATGATTCAGGCAACAACATTAAATTTACTTTCACCACAGCTTATACTATGACCTTGTTGAGTTGGACTGCAATGGAATATCAAAGTAAATATGCTGATATTGATGAGCTTGACCATGTTAGGGATATCATCAGATGGGGTACTGACTATTTGCTTAAAGTGTTCATTCCTCCAAATGGATCCAACCTTACACTTTATTCCCAGGCAAGATATAAATTTTTGTATAATATTTAGGGCTTGTTTGGATTGGCTTATTTGAACTTATCTACTGACATAAGAACTCATGAGACTGTGTGGGAACTTATGCAAGCAACTTATGATATGTCCATAAGCTATTTTTAGCTTATTTCCATAATTTCTTAAGGGTGGCTTTGGCTTTTATGAAAACATTTGACTTTATTTTATCTTTTGTTATAGAAATAACTTATATATAAGAACTTATAATATATGATAAGCGATTAATTAAGCTATTTATCCAAACAGGTTGCTATTCAAAATCATATCCTAATAGTTTTTAAGTTATGAATAGAAATCATTACATGACTTTTCAATTTCATTAGGTTGGAAGTACCATTAGTACTAATAATGAACCAAATGATATAAATTGCTGGCAAAGACCCGAAGACATGAATTATGGGAGACTGGTATCAGTTTGTGATGGCGCAGCTACAGATTTAGCTGGTGAAATTGTGGCAGCATTATCTGCGGCATCGATGGTATTCAAAGAAGACAAAGAATACTCAGGGAAACTAGTTCAAGCAGCAGAAAGCCTGTATGAGGTAGTTACAAAGGAAGACCCTAAGAAGCAAGGAACCTACACTGCCGTTGATGCATGTGGAAAACAAGCAAGAATGCTTTATAACTCAACTAGTTACAAAGATGAGTTGGCTTGGGGAGCTACTTGGTTGTTTCTTGCTACTAAAAACACTGATTATCTTGTAAATGCAACTCAATTTTTTTTATCAGCAAAGAAGGATGAAACAAATTTAGACAAAGGGGTGTTTTATTGGAATAACAAGCTCAATGCTGTTGCGGTAACTTTAATCCGATACTCAGCTAAATTTTTAGATGGATTTGAGAAAAGTGGATGTTCGTATAATGTTTTTAATGTAAAATTTGCAGGTTTTGCTTACTGGTATTCGATACTTCCGCGATCCCGGCTTTCCATATGAAGATGTGTTGAAACTTTCATCAAATTCTACTCACTCCCTCGTGTGTTCTTACCTTTTCAAAAAATATATGAGCCGGACACCTGGTAATTAATTAATTCTATGATAAACTGAAACTTACATTGTGATTTTTCTAAATAAATGATTCATGTTAAACATAATTGCAGGTGGATTGATTATTCCAAAACCTGATAATGGGCCATTACTCCAGTATGCTGCAACAGCATCTTTTCTCAGTAAATTATATAGTGATTACATTGGTCATCTCAAAATATCCGGTGCAAGCTGTGAAACCGATGAATTCTCAGTTGCAATGCTTCGTGATTTCGCTAGCTCTCAGGTAAATTCCTACCCCCCTGAGTCCTGACCATTTTGTATAGTAACATATGAATTGGAAATGGTCTAAATTTTGCTTCCTTGTATTTCAGGTTAACTACATCTTGGGGAAAAATCCTATGAAAATGAGTTATTTAGTGGGATATGGTGATAAGTTTCCCGTCCAAGTTCATCATAGAAGTGCGTCGATCCCTTGGGATAAACGACTCTACAATTGCGATGATGGTAAGACATGGCTGAACTCGAAAAATCCGAACCCACAAGTTCTTTTGGGAGCCATGGTAGGAGGGCCAGACACAAATGATCATTTTACTGATCAGAGGAGCAACAAAAGGTTCACGGAGCCAACCATAGCAAGCAATGCTGGCTTAGTTGCAGCATTGATTGCACTTCAAGATCCTTCTAATAATTCACATGACTTGAAAAACTCATTGTGGGAATGGACTTGATTTATTATTGAAAGTCTTACATCAAATTTCTCTCAGTGGAACAAAATTTTGAGGATATGTGTAGAAAAAAGGGAAGTGTGACAACTATAATTATAGCAAATATATTTCATTGGCTCATATCATCAATAATTTGATGGATTTAATTTTTAAATGGTACTTTTCATGTCATCAATTGTAAAGTTCAGTTATTTCAGGATTTTGATGCAATGAAGGCATGATTGTTCAATGAACACTATAAATTACTCAAGTCTAAAAACCAAGCAGTTGTGCTCTACTTAAACTTTAATATAAATCACTCTTAAATCTCTACCATTTTAAGTTTTTAGGGGACAAAAAGATTTCAAGAGTTTATATTTTTAATCTCCCTAATTCGTTATGCATGTACATGTAACGATTCTCACATGTAATATCAACTAATGATTTGTTCATCAACAATCGACATTACTCACTTTACTATATAATTGAGTTGCTCGCGTTAGAGAAGCTGGACCATTGAATTAGACCCTCTATGTAGATAAAATCAAAATCAACCGATCTTTTTTTTTTTTTTTAATGTTTAAACAGCTATGTTGACCAGCTGGATGCAAAGTTGCAAACTTGTAACTACAGAACTGAGTTGATACAAAATTTACTGTACAAGTTATTTACATGAAAACAGCAGGGGAGGAAACCAAACTATATACAGTATACACCAAGTAAAATTCTACATCAGCTTTTCTATCTTAACTTCAATTTGACTTAAGCCTGTCCAAGTTATACACTTTCTGCAAAATAAATAAATATTCATCAGCTAAGTATATGACAGGAAATCCAATGAGCATGAACAATTGATGTTAAATCATAAAGCATGAAATCAATCTTACTAGAATACAATGGATATCCTCAAGAAAAGGCACAAGCAAAGAAACTAAAATTTGCATTTTTTCCATTAGGGTGTCGCAGTCTTCGTCTTTTTCCCTGAGGAGATCCATGAAAGTTTTTGCATCAGGCACCAGTTTTATAGCCACCTGCAGTACAAATTCTGTTAGTTCATGTTAGAATAGCAACCCCGGTTCAAAAGAGTAAAGCTATACAAAAATACAAACAATGAAATGTCTCCGACTGCATAGTGTCTGCAGCACCTTTCTATTATTTCGAGTTTAGGATTTACAATGTACAACTTGTATTACGGTCCTGATTACAACATTACCTCTGGACCGTGGCTGGAGCGACTTGCCCACTTATTAGTAACTATGAGCCATACTCAACAGTTCAATGTCACAATTTCAATTTTGGTAACTATTGAAAAGGAGAAAAAAAGGAAGATATGGTTATTATTACTCTGAAAGCAGCTGATGCAATCCATCCATGCCATGGTTTCAAAGTTGCATCATAAGACTCTTGAACTGCTTGCTCCATATTCTTTTTAGGATCTTTTACTAGTAGTGCTTGTAACAACGCTGATGTGAAATCCAGGGATCTGCAGAGTGGCACGTCTGTTAGTGAAAATTACAACAACAGAAAACTTATTCATATGGAAATTATACAAACACATATAACTTCCATAAGTTATTTTTCTTGAAAAATTTATGAGCTGATATAAGTTCACCTAGTGAGCCAAACAAAGGATTTACTGCCGCTAACCCTCTTCTTTGCATTGCCTTTGCTAGTTTCTGATTTGAATATCTCAACTAAATTTGAATTGGTTAAGGGATTTGATTCATGTATTGCTTCCAACCTCTGCAATGTAATAACACATAACTCAAATAGCACATTGATAATAACCGCATGTTAATTTGTTTGACCAATGTGTAACTAACTATATGTTAACTGAAAAAAGTAACTTCAAATTAAAAACGTGTCTCGTGTCCGACACTGATACAATATCAACATAGATGGTTACATTCAACTATATCATTTTCTCAAATTATTACATGTGTCAAGGTGTCACCAGTGTCGTGTGTGTGAGTATTTGGTTACCTTAATATTCTGGTGAATGTCTTGTCTCAAAACAGCCATTGTTGGCCCTACCTTATCTGCAAGACAATCAATCAATAAATAACATACTTAAAGTTTGTTTGGTGTTACATAACTATCATGATTAAAAATAATGAGAAAAATATTAGTACTAACCAAGAACTTGTAGAACCATGTAACATAAAGATAGAAAAGGCTTTGTTGGGATGCGTGCACCAGCCTCATGATCTTCATCAGGTTTGACTATAACAAGCACTGAAAGCTCTTCAATGCCAGAGTTTATCTCTGATCTCTTCTCTATATCTCTACTCCTCTTCATTTTCCTTATACTTTCTCTGATACAAACATAGCTTCCAAAACTCACCAAGCTTATTTATAAGCAAAATAGCATTGACTTTTACTAGTGTAGTTGATTGTTTCAAATATTTTGGACAGAAAAAGAGAGAGAAACTCATAAGGAACCATGCCAATTATTAATTGTTTCTTAACATATGGTATAACTTAGCTCTTTCCTATTTTAAATTCTTTTTTTCTTTGGGTTCTATCCGTTCTAATGTAAATTAATCTTTGCTTAGTAATATTATTGTGCTAATAATTTTTTTTTATGTAGGTCATTGATAGTGACAATATATTTGACCTTGTAGTTATCATCAATCTCCTCCCCCATCACCTATCAGGCTTGGCTACCCTCATATTTATTTATTAATGAAATGAAACATTATTGTTTATACCTATACATAAATATATAATGAATATTTGTTTTGGTTTAATACTTTTTCTTTCAATTATATTTTGTATTTAAAATATTGTATTAACAATTTTGTATTTTTTGCGAATGTTTTTAAAAAATTAATTAAAAACTGAATTAATCTTGTGGAAATAGAACAAGCTCACTAAAATAAGAATGATATCCGTTAAATTTTTTATTTGCTAAAATTATTTGATTGTGTTATATATATATATATATATA
>Ga0315915_1002487_pt1 | contig 23237 bp, 14 predicted proteins | sample MpolbnodulesMG_FD_207738 | JGI IMG/M metagenome (GOLD analysis project Ga0315915, IMG submission 207738) | Medicago polymorpha root nodule microbial communities from Los Angeles, California, United States - branched nodules | ecosystem: Host-associated > Plants > Roots > Nodule | place: USA...
TCTTCAGAAGCTTTTAGATCCAATAGAGTTGATTCTTGTTGTTTCATTAAATCAACATATTTTTCTTTTAAATCTTTCAACTCATTGGTTCTAAGTTCACAATGTGTAACGAGCTCTTTAAGAGACTCAACAAGTTCTTCTCTAGGAATTTTAGAGTATACCTCATTTTCATCTTCTGAGTCTGAGTCAGGTTCAGCTTCTGATGTCAGTGTAGCTACTAACCCCACAGCTACATTTGCTTCATCTCCAGCTTCTTCCTTTTCAGACCCAGATTCACTGTCTAAATCTTCCCAGGTTTCCATTAAACTCCTCTTAATCTACTTCCTGAATTTTCTTGAGTTGAAACTTGATTTCTTTGACTTGTCCTTTGATTTTTCCTTCTAAAGATCAAGGCAATCAGCAATGAAATGTCCAGGCTTCTGACAGTTGAAGCATCCCTTCTAATCTTCTTTCTTGAAGCTTTTGTAGCCACCTCTCTTGCTTAGAAACTTCTTGTTCTTCTTTGCCAGATACTCAAGCTTGTTGGAAAGCATAGCCCATCTTCTCAACATCAGCAGGATCTCCATCAGATTCTCCATCAGGTGATTCTTCTTCAGATTCACTAACTTTGAGAGATTTTGATGACTTCCCTTTAGATGGTAGAGCAATAGATTTAACCTTCTTAGTAGGTTCATGCTCATTTAGACCTATCTCATGGACTTTGAGAGAGCTGACAAGATCTTCAACACTTAGAGTGTTTAAATCATTAGCTTCTTCAATAACAGTAACTTTAGGTCTCCATCTTGCAGGTAAGCTTCTCAGTATCTTGCTCACATGAACAAAAGCTACATAGCTTTTCTTCAGTATTTGAAGTCCAGAAACTAGAGTCTGAAATCTTGAGTACATTTGCTCAATACTTTCATTTTGAACAACTCATACTGATGAACAAGCATAAGAGCTTTTGCTTCTCTGACTTTCTTACTACCTTCATAGTTTGCACAGAGAGAAGCAAACATTGCCTTTGCAGTAGATTTGTCACTCATCTTCATGTATTCTGCTTTAGGTATAGTAGTGATAAGTGATCCTCTGATCTTGTGATGTTTCTTGTAAAGTTTCTTCTATTCAGGAGTGTGTTTCTTTCTATCAATAGCAGCTCCTTCTTCATCAAGGACTAAGTCACTAACACCATCTGCTATAATGTCCCATAGTTCTTCATCTAAACTCATGACATAACTGTAGAAGTTGGTTTTCCACCAAGAAAATTCTTCAGGATCTCCATTAAACTTTGGAACTTTACCAGACCCAATTTTCTTGTCACCATAATCATATGGTACAACATTGTTGTTTCTACTAGTAGAGGTGTCTTCACCAGACATGTTTTTCTCAGATCTTTTTATGTTACACTGTTAAGTGTTAAGACAACAGACCAAGGCTCTGAATACCAATTAAAGGTGAGAAAAACACAAGAAGGGGGGGTTGAATTGTGTTTTCTTTTTCTTTGTTTTCTCCTACTGAATTCACTGATTAGAAGCAGATAGAACTCAGTTTCTGATGTGATATTCAAAATCTAAATGCAGCGGATAAAAATGGAGAGAGAGAGAGAGAGAGAGAGAGAGAGAAGAAAGACACAAAGCAATTATACAGGTTCCTTCCACAAACCGGAAGTAGTCTTGTCCCCTCTGCACTTCCAAGGAGAGTTAACTAAAATGTAATATCTGATTACAACTGCTCACTGCTAAAACTACCAAGAGACTTCAAATTACTCAAGCACAACTGCAAGAGATTTCCTATGCTCAAGAACACAATCAAGAAACTTCTTATGCTCAAGCACAACTGCAAGAGACTTCTATTCAAACAGAATTAAAAGGAAATTTGTTTGAGGTTAAACACTTGAGGAACAAAGTTGCAGGCACAAGTCCATTCCAAGTCTGGGGGAACAAAGTTGCAGGCACAGCTGTTGTTCTTGTACTAGCAGACACAAAAATAGAGTAGTGGAGATAGTGGTTGTACACCCCGTACAAATGTCCTTTTTCAACGCTCTCAACTGAATAAGCATCCAATGCCTTCAAATCCATTTGAAATAACCGTTGTTTTATTCTCCCAATCTTCTGCAATGATAGGCGTGATTCAATCATCATTTGAACAACATTTGAAGTTCTTCAGTCTTCCAGCTTCTGGTGATCTTCTGAACCTCTGATGGTGTCAGCTTCTGGTGAACTACTTCTAAAGAGGTGCTTCTGATGACGTCAGCTTCTTCAGAACCGCTTGTCTTCAGAACCTCTTTCTTCAAATGCTTCAAGCTTCCTTCTTGTTGATTCCATTGCTCTCATTTGTTCTATCAGAACCTATGCTTCAAAGAGACACTAAATTTTTGTCTATGGTCCTATATACTTGAACAAATATTAGCATATCCAATTAACACTTTTAATACCTTGTTATCATCAAAACTCAAAGGGTAATGTTAAACATATTTTGTTCCAACAGAACACATTTTGTTCCAACACGGTCCCCCCTCTCCTTTTGGTTTTAATATGTATTTATGGGGTTTGCTTCTTTGGCAAGTCTCCTTTATCTTAAATAAAAAAAAGCTTTCCTTAACAAAAACATTATAATGATTTCATTCAAAAATAAATAAGACCAAACTTTGAAAATTAATTTGTTAAACCACTTAATCAAAATAAAATAAGTAGGATACATAACTCTGAGATAAGTTACTCCAGATAATAATAAATTATAAACAATAAATTTCACTAATTCATTATTCATGAGTCAAATATTTGTTTCCAATAAAAAACACGAGGCAAATATTTTTCACTAATAAATATTAAAAGGCACGGGACACATTTATCTTTGATAGATAAAAAACACAGGACACATACTTATAACTTGTTTTTTGACAAAACTTATTGCTGATAAAGACATATAAGCTTTTTTTTTTGACAAAACTTATAGCTGATAAATACATATAACAAGAGACAAATATTAGAAGCTGATACATAAAAAACATGGGAAAAATATTTTTCAATGATATATACAAATATATATATTTATTACTGAATATTAAAAAGCTGAAAAATATTGTTATTAATACAGAAAAAGAAAAACAAGAGATCAAAATAAAAATAACAAAACACAAATATTCTTTACCATTACTTTTAACAAAATACAAAGACAAATATTTATCATTGATAAATATTAAAAAAAAACATAACAAATATTTGTCTCTTATACATAAAAAAAAGCATGAGATATATATTTTCAATAAATAAATAAAAAGTCACATGTGTAATATTCACCCCCTAATACACAATAAATTGTGGAACAAATATCTATCACTAGAAAAAAGAGTTATTTTTCATTGAAACATAAAAACACGGGATAAATATTTGACAGTGATAAATAATAAAAAATATGGCACAAATATTAATCCCTGAATTAACTTTCAGAAGAAAAAAAAAATCACTGAATGATAAAAAAAAACACAGGGAAATCAATGATAAATGTTACTTTTTTTCAAAACCAAAGTAATGCAAGATTCATTATCCAAATTCATTTAAATAAAATGAAATACAAAGAAAGAAAAGGGAAAATAGTTCAACACCTTTTCAACAAGAATTAAATCTAAATTTAGACAAGTCTAACTTATTTCTTACTATGTATTCTAGGTTAAAATTATCAGGAAGAAAAGGAAACCAAACAAAAGGAGAAAATGCTTTCCTAACAAAAAAATGCTAAGACAATGTTAGAACCTATCTCTATAAATTAATTGATAAAAATATTAAGAAAACACTCGACAAATATTAAAAAAACATAAAAAGTATTTGTAACTGATACATAAAAAAATACAGGACAAATCTTTATCAAAATAAATTATGAGGTTTTATCACTAATCATAATATGAAAAAATAAGACAAATATTTGTCATTAATAAACACATAACATATATTTGTCATTATAAATATAAACAAATAGGACAAATATTTATCATTGATACATAAAAAAGTTGGGCCAAATATTTGTCACTAATAAAAAAAACACTATTAAAATATTATTCATTGATAAATAAAAAAATATGGGAGTAATATTTGCCATTGGTACATCTAGAAAAAAGAAACAAACAAGGAACATGTATTTGTGATTGATACATAAAAAAAAGGCAAATATTTTTTGCGACAAATATAAAAAATAATGGAAATATATTTATCGTTAAAGATTTGTCATTGCGACATAATTAGAAAACACAGACAAAATTAAAAAAAAACATAAATGATTTTCTATAAATAAAAGAAAAAATACATTGCACGAGTTAACGCACTAGTTATAATTACAATAGTTTTTTTTTTTTGACGGAGTTATAATTACAATAGTTAAGTATTGAAAGTTGAATCGATGTATGGAAGGTATGCACTGCTTGATTTGTGCCTAAATATCTTTGTCTTCCTAAGTATGTACGGTGGCGTGGAAAGTTATGTGTAGACCTTGGGCTGAAGGTGGTTTAGATATCAAGCCTACGCGTTTGATTAATGAAGCTCTGATCCTGAAATTGTCTTGGGACTTAATCGCAAAGGACTCACAATGGGCTAGTTTATTTAAGAGCCGCTTTTTCTCATAAGGGCAGCCGTGTACACGTTACTTCAAATCCTCGGTTTGGTCGGGTATTAAGGAGCACATCAACACAATTTTGCTTAACTCCATGTGGATAGTAGGAACCGGGGACCGTATACACTTCTGGGCTGATAATTGGTTAGGTGCACCATTAGTGGATTTGATGAATCTTGATGCGGCATTCCATCGTCACCTTAAAGGCATGTTGTCGGAAGCTATTGCAAATGGAGGCTTCGTCTTGCCTACGGCTTTAACTGATCTGGGGGACATCAAGGAACGAGTGGATAATATTGCTCTCCCTCACAGCCCACTCCCCGACGTGTTGGTTTGGAAGCACTCTTCGGATGGCACTCTTTCTTCAAAGCATGCTCACTCCTTTTTGTGTCCGCAAGCAACGACAATGCCTTGGGCTGAGTATATTTGGAACGCTACTGTTCCTCCTTCCCATTCTTTTATTTTCTAGAGGCTGCATCTTGGTAAAATGCCCACGGATGAGAACCTTAGGCACCGGGGATGCATTGTTGTGTCAGTCTGTAGTCTGTGCTTAATTTCTGATGAATCTTCAGACCATCTTTTCTTATGCTGCCAATTTGCTACTCGACTTTGGGATTGGATTGGACAAAAATTAAATTGTGCCATAGACACCACTTCGGTTGCTACTCACCTCTCTTGCCGTCCAGCCAGGTGCTCCTCTCAAGTGTCAGACATTTTCTTGGCAGCGGTCTTGCATACCACTCATACTATTTGGTGGGCGCGTAACTCCCTGCGCTTTTCTGTGGTAATTCCCACTTTGCACTCCGCAAAGATCCGTATTCACTCCTCTATAGCAATGTCTGGAAATATTTCAAAAGGTAAATGCTTGCAATCGGACTTTGATTTTCTTGAATCTTTTGCGGTTTCGCATAACTGTCGACATGTCAAGGAAATTATCTTGGTTTTATGGAAGGCCCCTACCTCGCCGTGGATGAAAGTTAATACGGATGGCTTGGTGATCGGGGCACATGCAGCTTGTGGGGGGCTGTTCCGTGACTCTCTAGGTACCTTTCGAGGTGGTTTTTACTGTAACATTGGTGTACAGTCTGTTTATTATTCAGAGGTTTTGGGAATTATTTTAGCTTTAGAATATGCTGCTCAGAAAGGGTGGAGGAACGTTTGGCTTGAGAGTGACTCAACCAGTGCTCTCTTGATTTTTACACACCCCACTTTGGTTCCTATATTGTTACGCAACAGATGGCATAATGCTCGTCGGCTGGGAGTTCAGATTTTTCTTCACATATTTACAGAGAAGGAAACAGTTGTGCGGATAAATTGGCTTCTCTGGGCCACAACACTATTGGAGAGGTTTGGTTGGATCGACTTCCCCCTCTTTTGAGTCTTGATTTCTTTCGGGACCGATGTGGATTTCCTACCTACAGACTCCCTTGATCTGTCGATGGTCACGGTTGTTTGCTGTTTTCTTTTATGCTTTTCTCTTTGTTTTCTTTGAGGGTCTTGGTATAGTCCCCCCTCCTTCTGTAATTATTTTTTCTTTTTTTAATAAAATTTCTTGAGTGTGGCGGTATAGGATGGAGATTTCTCGGGGTGCCAACCTAATTGGGATGCTGGTGAAATCTCTTGATGCTGATCCACCCTCCTGTTCATCAAAAAAATAAAAAAACTGATTTAAATTATATACTATATATAATGTGTAATGCGTGTCGTTAATTACTGAAATCTTCCATATTGGATGAGAGTGGTGTTAATACATCATCGTTTTGATGCACTAAAATTTTCAAACATGATTTCAAACCGAGAAGCAAAATAGGTAACTTGGAAACAATTACGGATGTAATTTTAATCTGCTTCATCAATGAATGATAAGTTTATATTTTTCTTAAACATGGTTTGGCTTCATGCGTTGAAACATTTTAATCAATTAAGGCTTTAAAAGTTGCACATATTTCATCTGCGTGACTCATAATCATAAGTTCAAACCTTAAACACCTCACTTGACAAAAAATAATAAATTGCACAAGTCCAAGTATTATGTAAAGTGAAGGTATAAAAAAGGCCGCACATTTGATCATCGGTAAAAGTTGCTCACATGACAATATTACATTCAACTTTAATAATAATTCAAATTTTGTATTTTAGAATAATAATAATAATAATAATAATAATAATAATAATAATAATAATAATAATAATAATAATAATAGAGTAGCAATCAAATTAACATTAACATTGACATAAGGAAACAAAATATGAAAACTTGTTTAAAGCTTGAGTGATAGATCTAGCTCAAACGATCCAGAATCGGAAGGTTCTTCTTCATTGTTAGACTTTGATAGATCATGAATACCATCTTTGGAAGAAGTAGGAGGCACAATAATTTGCTTTTCTATGTTTGAGTTTGAACTTGTAGCAATACTTGTAGAAGAATCTCCCAATTTTAAAATAGCACCAATTTTATTATTATTTGTACCATCTTCGATCCTTGAAGTAGTTGCACCGCCAATACCTAGGTTTCCAAACCCTCTATTACCATCCCCCATATTTCTCAATGACACAGAGAGAAGGATTTAAGATCTTTTGCAACAAAGCACTATGGCTGTACCCAAAACTGTGTGGGGTAATCTTAGGGCTAAAATAAGGTGGTTTTTGAATCATTGACTCGGTTCGAACCCCGAGTGATCTGTAATCATAAGGTCGAAAAAGAGTAGGGTTAAAGTAAGATTGCCCTAAACCTAAAACACCATCATCATACCGTTGTTTCCGTTGCTTTTCTAAAGTACGTTCCGCCTTATGAGCGTTCTGGTGTCCTCCCAACGCTTGTGAAGTAGAAAATTGCCTCTTACAAAAGGAGCATGAAAAGGATCTTGAATCTGAATTCTTCTCTTCATTGATGTTCTCATCTTTTCCTTGATTGTTGTCGGTAGGAAAACCAGATGATGAACCAATTTGAATAGGGCCAAAAAAATTGTGCTCTTGCACCTTTGACACGGGAACTGAATCTTCTTTTGATAGCTTCATGAAATCAATAGGTTTATCGAGTTTTGAGTTTGAGGATTGAATCTGTTCAATCTCCTTCATGTTCATCCGTTTTTTTGAGTGGGAAGAATCACCTCGATCTCGTGAAGTGGAAGAGATGCTAGAGGATTCAGATACCATGGTAAAAATTAGGGATAGCAAACTAAATCTTATGTTGGACTAATGTCGGATAGGTTATGTTTTTTTTTGGGAGGTTGTGGTTTTTTATTTGGTGAATAGAGAAGCTTATATAAGAAGAGTTTTTTGTTTAAAAAAATAATTGAGTCAACGCAAATATTTTAGTCTAAAATAAAAATATATAAAAAAAAAGAGTTAATGCAAATATCATTATCAATAAGGAAAGAGATATCTGATGCATATTTTACTTTATTATTTGAATTATAATTAGTAATTACAATAGCTAAGTATTGAAAGTTCCTCTAAAAAAAAAAAGTATTGAAAGTTGAAACGATGTATGGAATATATGCACTGCTTGATTTGTGCCTAAATATTGTCTTCCTAAACTGATTTAAACTATATACTATAATGTGTAACGTGTGTCCTTAATTACTGAAATCTTCCATATTAGATGAGTGGTGTTAATACATCATCGTTGTGATGTACTAAAATTTCTTCCCTCAAAAAAAATAATGTACTAAAATTTTCAAACATGATTTCAAATCGAGAAGCAAAGTAGGTAACTTGGAAACAATTACGGATGTAATTTTAATCTTCTTCATCAATGAATGATATGTTTATATTTTCTTAAACACGGTTTGGCTTCATGCGTTGAAACATTTTAATCAATTAAGGCTTATAAATTGCACATGTTTGGTCTCCGTGATCCCTGCTCTTAAATTTAAACGACGAACACCTCACTTGACAAAAAATAAAAAAGTACACAAGTCCAAATATCATGTAAAGTGAAGGTATAAATAAAGGACACACATTGATCCTCGGCAAAAGTTGCTCACATGACAATACTACATTCAATTCAATAATAATTTAAATTTTGAATTTTAGAATAATTTTTTTTTAAGAAATCAAAATGGAATAACCAATTCGGTCAATTCAAAAAGAATAACTATAATAATTTAAAAAAATGCAGACACATTCAACATTCAAAATTATAATTACTACTATAATTTATTGCATATCCATTAATAGAATTTATTTATTTTTAATTATGATATCTATTCATATTTTATATAATTTTGTAACACTTTTTAAAACATATTATATTCTTAATAAATAGACATTTGGATGTATTATCACTAGTACAAATCAAGGATCCAAGACCTGTTTTTTTAGAGATTTAAGACCACTTTTGCACAAAAACAGGTCTGAAATCTTTAAAAATCAGGTCTTGTATCCCTGATTTGCACCAGTGTATTTTTGGAATTATATGAAGAAAAAAATTATAAAAATTAACAATTTTTAAATGAATTTAATTTGAAAGAAAACCAAAGGTTGGTAAATATCTATATATTAATAATACATATATGAAAGCTAAAACGAAGACCTCACATTGATCCTCAACAAAAGTTGCTTACGTCGTAGAATTACATTCAACCTCAAAAATAATTTAAAGTTTGAATTTTACAATAATTTTAAAAATAAATAATTTAAAATTAAAATAATATAGAAATATTAAAAATACCAATTATAAGAATAATTTAGTAGATTTTCTTAAAAAATAAGTATAATTTACTACATATCCATAAATTAGATTTTCATTTTTTTTTTAAATTATGTACTATCTATTTATTGGTGATATAATTCGCTAACAATATTTTTAAAACATATTATATGCTTCCTAAAGTAGATAAGTGAATTTAGTTTTTGAAATTATATGATAATTTATTTTTTTGAATTTCAGAATAATATAAAAAAATATAATTTTTCTAAACGAATTTAAAAAATTAAAATTTCCATCACTTTCAAAAAATAAATTTAAAGTTTTAGTCAATCCAAACAAAAATTTAAATTAATGACAAAATTTAAAACTGATTAAATTTTCAATTAATATTTTAAAATCAGATTTTCATAATTAATGACAATAATTTAATGCATTCTATAATTTCAAATTTCAAATATTAATTTAATGAATCCTTAAAAAAAGTCAAAATTTGTAAAAAAAAAAAAAAGAAAGAAAGTAAAATTAATGAAACGAAGTCCTCTAAAAAATACTCATTCCGTCCCATATTATGTGACTCAATTGACTTTGTCACGTATGTCGATACACAATTTTGAACTTAAATATCTTTAATAATCTATTACAAAAAAGTATGAAAATTTGATATTTTGAAAATATTCATCGAGACGAATCCAACAACATCTTATGTTCATCGAGACGAATCCAATAGCATTTTATATGCTATATTTTGTCTTTATCCATTAGTAGAAACATACGATCAAAGTATGTATCATGAACAACACACATTTTTAAATTAGGACATTTAAAATGAAACAAGTAATAATTAATCCAATGAGTAAAACTTCTTCAAATATGAGATCTTTAAAATGTAACTTAACCCTTCTTTAAAAAAATTGTAACTTATCCCTAATATCTTTAAAATTATATTCCAACTCTATTACTTTAAAATCTCCCTCTGATAGCGGGCATACCGTAGTTATTCCCCCATTTGAGGCCCTTCAAATGAGAAAATTTTCTTTGCATGTGCAGAGATGGGAAGAGAAACCCTTGGATGAAAATTTGTGAATGGGTATTGAGAATTGAGATCATGACCCATCCCCACAATGTACCTGTTCCTAAAAATATTACGATCTCTTTTGGTCATTTTATAAATAAAAAAATTAAAATAATTTCTTTAAAACAAATTAAGGATTCAAATTACCCTTACTCGTGTTATTCTCATATAATCCCAAGTATTTTAAGTTCATCCTTTATTATAAAAGTTAGACTTGATCAGCTAGCATGTTTTCCCTAATCCCTTACATTTTTTCCTCCTAAGCATGTAATTATTGCTAATCTAATCTCTCAACCACACACTTAATCACAGCCGTTGATTCAAACTCTATTTTCAAACTCCTCGCTTTCTCTCTTATACATAAACGTCATAATGGCAATTGAAAACAATTCTAATCATCCTCTTTTTTCCTCCATAATACGTAATTAATGCTAATCAACTCAGTCAACCACTCCCTTCATCTCAGCCGTAGATCTCATAACCTTTCATGTATTAATGTTCCATGATTTGAGTCAATCACCCCTACATCTCAGCCGTAGATCTCATAACCTTCCATGTATATTAACGAATGCATTCCCATTATCCTTCTGCCAACATTTTTGCTCAGCTGTTATATTCTAAAAATGCACCGTGTGAAACTTTATTGTCTTACTGTCAACATAAAACTTTACCCTTTCACTTAAAACTTTACTGTCAACATAAAACAGTTTACAAATATTTATGGAATTTAATGATATTCATGGAACTTAATGATATTTCATTATGATTAAAAGAAAAATCATTACTTATTATTGCTATTCGAATTTGAAATTGATTGTCATCTATATAACAAGTCAAATTTCAAATATTTATGGAACTTAATAATATTTCATTTTGAATAAAAGAAAAATTATTACTTATTATTGCTAATTGAAAATTCAGGTCATGAATAGATGGTTCAGTAGTAAACCAATGTCCAAGCCAAATGTCAACTATTGGTATTTATGATTGGTATTTATGGAACTTAATGTACATAATGTTTATCACGAAGTCTTTCGTAATGTATTTTGGTGATTAAAGTACAAACCTTTTTTTTAACGTATGCTACCATTTCATTTTGTTTCTATTGTTGTCGTAGAAGGGAACATATTTTTAAATGTTGTTATAACTTCTATCAACTATGTATGCTTACATTGTTGCGACTTATTCGTTTAACTTCTTCTCGGTAGGACCCGTGCGATAGCACGGGTCAAGAGTCTAGTTATAAAAGTAATATAGAATTTACAAAGAAAATATATTGATGGGTTCCCTACATAGACCCACACGAATCGAGATGGAGTAGAACGGGAATAGAGATAATCTGAGGGGTTAAGATAGGGAATCAGGGATCACTCCCCTCCCCACCTCATTAAACAATACAATTTGAATTTACTATTGCATGTCACTTTCTTTTTAGAGGTATTGTTGCTCACTTATTCATTATGTTATATATCATGGTTGATAATTTTAGTTAGAGAATGGGATAGAGAGAGAGAGAGGCGCCAACCATGGCGAAACCTCAGGCAACCACATCGGCATCACTCATCGGCGTATTGGAGGGGTGGGGCTCCAGCTAGTGTGGCACAAATGGGGGATATTAAGTGGAAATGACTGAGATGAGCCACAGACGCCGAAAAGCGTTTCAATTGGGTTATCGAGGATAGGACAGACCTAGGAATTTTTCTCGGCATGGAGGTTATAGGATGGACAAGTTTTGCTCTACAAGATTTTCTTAGGACAGAAGACGGTTTCCTGCTGCCAATCATTGCATTCATTAGAATTCAAGGTATTTTAACGACCATTCACTGCTTGATCAAGGACGCAATTTTTCTTGAGGCTGATCACATACAAGGAGACACCATCACTCCCAAAGCAAATTAACATCGCAGCCAGCTCCAATTCATGGTAAACAACACGCTTCTAGGGCTTCCTTTTACATCACAAACATTCATGAACATGTGTAGTATGTGTATTTGCCTAAGGCTTTTGAGGTTTGTGGTATCTTGTCAGATGTTTATATCTCTCGAAATAGAAATGCTAAAGGCCAAATATTCAGGTTACTGAGCTTCATTCATGTGAAGGGTGTTGATAAGCTTAATAATGCTATGAATAATGTTTACTTGGGATAGAATAGGGTTTGGGAAAATGTTCCTTGATTTGATAAGTTCGGAGAAGTTAGGAAAGAACTGTTATAGAGAATGGAGGAGGACATGAAACGGGCAGCAGTGGGAGGAAAAAAAATCAAAAATTATGATTGAAGGAGAAAAAATTATTGAGGGATAAAAAATTAATGAGGAAGAAAAAAGAGTGGTTGGGGAGGAAGAGTTGGGAATTGCAAGAAAACAAGAGTTAGAGAAGGTTCAGTTGAGTGCTCAATGTAGCGAGGAGGGGAGGGAAAATGATCGTTAGCCGTAAGTGGAGAGGTTTCTTACGCCGGTATGATTAAATGGAAAGGGATAAAGTATGAGGGAGATAGATACATTTGATGTGAAATTAGTTTTGGAGGTTACATGCAAGTGTTATTTTAATAATGATGATGTTGTTTGGGATAGAAAAGGCGTTGTTGCAAGAGCGCTGAATGGGAAAAATATGTGCAGCAAAAAATTTCAAGACGTAGGTTTCGAAAATTTTCGAGTGTTATCAGGGGGAACAATGTGGTTTGAATATGTTTTTGATGATGCTCTTTAGCTTTATTTATCTTTTTGATAATTACCTTGTGGTTAGCATGTTAAAGCACCCAACATCTATGTGTCTTGGTCTAGAATTCACTTGTGTCTTGTGAAAAAGTGTCATTGTTCATCTTTTGGCTTGTTGAATCAATTCATCATACACTGAATCGACTCATCTATGTCTCTGCAGATGAATCGAATCACAACTCCTCTAATCGTATCACATGTGAATCGATTCTTCACAGTTTGAATCGTATCATAAAACTCTCTGACTCGCACTGAATCGATTCAACTGAAGGTTGAATCGCATCATTCTTCATCCTAGGCTCACTTGAATTGATTCACTTATGCACTGAATCGTGTCATCCTTCATGTATTCTTGGCTTGTACTTTTGTTGTCTGAATCGATTCACTCATTTAGTGAATCGATTCACCATGTTATTTTTGCGCGAAAATTTTGTCTTGTCAACTCCTCTATATATATAGTCTCCTCCTCATAACTCTCAAATTATTGAATCATTTTCAACTATTCTCTCTAGGTCTCAAAAACTCATTGCACATAAATTCTTCAGGATTAAACACTTTTTCTTAGAATCACTTTGTACATTGAGTCACATTGATTTTCTAGGGTGCAAGTAAGGATTGTAAGTTGGTTCTTTCAAGAAAATTGATTGGGCTTAATCAAGGCTTCAAAGTGAAGTGAATAATCTCATTCCAAAATCTATTCAATTCTTCAATTTCATATGCATTGTGTTCTCAATTGATAGTTTGGTATTATTGTTCATATATGTTTGGTTTTGAAATTCTCTAAAGTTTTGTAAATTGTTTAAGGCACATTAAAGTTTGATTTTTAATAATATTTGTATTGTGAATCACTCAATTCTAAATTGAACCTTATTACACATAGGTTTATCTTTTTGCTTGTGATTGTTTGCGCACAATTCCAATAGTCGATTTCGTTTAAATCAATTTTTATGAAACTCCAGAAAAACCTTTTAAGAAGCTATTCACCCCCCTCTAGCTTACAATCTTATTGGCCATATAGACCAACAAGTGGTGTCATAGAGCTTGGTCTCTTCTTAACAGCTAACTACCGGAAGAGTTGATCCATATGGCTAATAAGAAGCCCAATGGGGCGTATAATATAGCGCCTATTTTCGACGAAGAAAATTACAACTATTGGAAAAAATGTATGAGCGTTCATATCCAATCAGTGGATATGGATGTGTGGGACGTCGTGGTCAATGGGTGGTTTCAACCGCAAGTTGTTGCCAACGGTGTAGCACAAGAAAAGGCAAAAGTCGATTGGAGCGATGATGACAAAAAGAAGGTCCAATATGACTTGAAGGCGAGAAACATCCTCATTTCCTCCCTTGGATTTCATGAGTATCATTTCGTCTCTCATTGTAAGACAGTTAAAGCTATGTGGGATGCATTAGAAACCCTTCATGAAGGAACCGATGATGTCAAACAATCAAAAATTAATACCCTTGTGCAACAATATGAGCTCTTTCGCATAGAGGATGGTGAATCCATCTCTTCCATGCAAATGGGATTCACTCATATTGTAAACAAGTTGCAAAACTTTGGTAAAATAATTTCAAACCAAGATTGCACTAATAAAATTTTGAGTTGTATGATAAGGGAATGACAGTCCAAGGTTACCGCTATCAAGGAATCACAAAATCTAAGCACTCTTAGCATGATCACACTTTTTGGAAAGCTAAAGGAACATGAGCATGAGATCACTCGGTTCAAATCTAGTGAGGAAGAGGGCAAGTTGAAAGACAAGAAACCGGTTGTGTTTAAAGCCTCTTCGTCCAAGGCAAGTTAATCTATCATTAGTGAGGGTGACTCCAGAGGAGAATCACCAAATGAAGAAGATATAGTACTCCAAAAAATGATGAAATTGCTCAACTATGTTTCATGGGACAAATAAAGAAATCAATTGAGGTTAGTGACCGGAACTCTAAATTTAATCCATCATAGTTACAAAATGTTCTAGTAGAAATTCATGGAGATGCCATGAATGTTTTTAAAATTATCGGAACCAAATTTATGGAGATGCCATGAAGGTTATAATAGCTTACTTTATGTAATATAAACCAAATTTATGCATATAAATTGAACAATTGTTTAATTTTTTTTAAACATAAGTTTTATGTATATAAATTGTAGTTTATTTTAGTCAAAAATTGTAGTTTATTTTAGTGGTCCATCCATTTTTTTTTTCATACTCCTTGTTGATCCGCTGAACACTCTTGCAATCCTTCTCACCCGTTGGATTTGTGTCTTGACCAATGGTTGTGATTTCTTCAATTCGTAACACTCACAAACACCGTTTTATTGGTTTCTAATCATTTCGATGGCATAATAACACGTATATATCACGACTTCTAATCCATGGATTTTCATAGATAGGTATCGATATAGACAAAAAGGATAGAGGAATAGGAATCTTAAAATTATTTCGGCCCTATATCAATTTTCTATTGATGCTACAATTCCTGTCCACTTTTACCTTTTCCCAACTTTTTATGGACAGATATTTGTTGTAGTTTTTATCATTAAGTTATGTTTTTTATTTTTGTACAAATTTGAAGTCATGTATTTATTGGGATGTTTGATCTGTTAGATGTGTATGAAAAATATTTATTATCATTTTAATAGACTTTACTTAGTTATCTTTAAATATTAGTCTCACTGGTCAGTCATTACACACATTCTGTCTAAACACCCAAATACTAGAGTCCTTTCCTCTAGCAATCAAAATGTTAACAAAAAATAAATAAAAAATATTAGTCTCACGATTGCGCGAGAATATTTTGGTTTTAAAAAAGGGTTAAATATGTTTTTCCTCCCTATAAATATATCAACTTTTCGTTTTAGTCCCTCTAAAATTTTCCTTCAACTTTTAGTCCCTATAAAATTTTCAATCGCTACTTTTGGTTGCTATTTTTAAGTTAATTTTAGTCTTTTTTAATGAAATTGTGCAGAAATGTGTAAAATATTGTAAAAATATTTCCCAAAAAAAATTAGAATTTTTTAACAAAACATAAATTTAATATGAATTTTTAACCATCAAAAATATAAAAATTCATATTAAATTCATGTTTTGTTAAACAATTCTAATTTTCTTTGGGAGAGATTCTTATAATATTATGAATGTTTCTGCAAAATTTTATTCAAAAATATGAATTCTACATATGAGTTTACTTTAAAAGAGGGACCAAAAGTGAGGATGGATAATTTTTTGAGGACTAAAAGTTGAAGGAGAATTTTAGAAGAACTAAAACGAAAAGTTGATATATTTATAAGGACCAAAAACATATTTAATCCTCTAAAAAATTATAATGTATATGATAGCCCTTAAGAACAGAGCAATAAGCTAATTAGGTTATGAATAAGTACTATACTTGGTACTTCCCTTCAATGATTTAGATTCCATTCCAAGATTTCCGTGCTTACCATGTATGTGTCAGGTCTTCTTCATCATATTTTAAAATGACCGTGTCATTTTCGAATCAAACTAAAAATTAGAATAAGAAAAATACGCAGCTAGAATTTAGGAGAGTGGCTATAGATATAGTTTAGCAAGTTGAGAAGGAGGATACTTTTTGTCATGAAAGGATGGTAAAAAATGGAAGAATATGAAAAAGTTTTGTGAATCACAAGCCAATGATTTTAGTCTTCTTCATGCCAATGACAAAAATTAAAGAAGAATATGAAAAAGTTTTTTGTGAATCACATGGCATATTGATTTTTCGTCTTCTTCATGTCAATGGCATAGAAAAAGCAATGTGCATCATAATATTATATTTCGCTTATTCGTAAAAGCTTCCTACTTGTTGTATTGAGTATGATGAGTATATGCAAGTGATGAGTATGATTGTTTCAATTGTATATAGAGAACAAGTTTAGAGTTCATGTATTAATACCAAATTGGCAGATATCTAGTTTTTGTTGACACACAAACAATGACAGATCGAGAAATTTCAATAAATGGGGTCAAGATCATTTATCATAAATATATATAAAAAAATATATAAATTTTAACTAATAAAGATGACATCATAATATTGTGCAAAAGTTTAGAAAATAAAAAATTATAGTATTGTATATCCAAAAATTTAAATTACTTTAATATTGAAGAATTATATATGATAAAAATGAATAAAAATGGCTCCACCTTCATGAATCCTTCTAAGTTGATTTGGTTTCATGGAGGATAAAAAATAAATCAAATACGAAAGAGTGAAGCAAATCCTCTCCAACCATTGGAGGGTCAGCTCAAATTTGGTCTATTGATTTCAATATACTCCTAGCACTTGGATTTTTCCCGGTTTCTTTTAATAAAACAATGCATTTTTTAATACTGATAGCTTTAAGACTCTTGCATGAAGAAACAATGCATTTTCTTTTAAAGTTATTAGACCATCTTTAATGGAGGTGTCTCAAACTTTGAAGACTTGGTACTTATTTTGTTCATAAGGCAAAATTTCCTTCACTTATCACTCAATCCACTTTTATCTTTCAACAGAAACTTAATCCACATTTTTGTTAGCCTTTACTCTATAGTAGTAGTATCATTGTGTAATTATTTGTCTTTAGTGCACTAAATAAGCTTTTGTGGGGTTGAACATGAAATTATATATGGGGTCATCATCATAATTTATTTAGTTACTAGTTAGAAAAAGGAGGGATACTTACTTGGGCACAAGCCTAAATAAATATATTTAGGCACGCACAAAAAACATAAAAATAAAATAAAAGAGAATAACATTAAATAATGTCAATTGATATGACTAGATAGTTTTTCTTTAATTTTTTCATTTCAATGAAGATGTGTCGCCTAACAAAATTGATTTGTGATTGTATTCATGAAAATTTTCTCTAAAAAAATAATGAACATGTGGGGTCAACAGCCCTCAACTGTAGTAACGTGGATCCGTGCATGCACACGGATTTGTTAATCCGTGTAGACATCACGTTAAAAAAAATGTAATAAAAAAATACAGTTTCTATCTATATGATATTTGTGAGTTTTTCTATTTTTGAAGTCTTATTTTTTATTATAGACATAAACTTCAGAAAAGTGACATGAACGTTGAATTTTATCATGATTTTTTGCAGGCAAGTACAAGACATTAAAATATGACTTTCTGCATAAAATTAAAATTTTGTGACATTGGACAGATTAATTATGAATTTTAAACTATTAAAAACTAAAAAAAAAAAACACCAAAATCTCAATCTACATATCAAATTCTGAGTTGGTTTTTTGCAGACACCTATATAAAAACACAGATAAGATCAACAAAGTTTTGTATTATTTCGATTATGTAAAAAATGTAATTTTGCAATGAGTAACGTCTACTCAACAACCACCAAGAAAACTATAATCACCACAAAAAAATAAAATCTACTCAAGGGTTACATTATGTTCCTTAATATTACTAACATGTTTATAACATCATAAGATTGATTCTCCACAGCTCTCTCACACAAACCATCTTCTCAACACATCTCAACCAATCTCTTCGTCCATAAAACACTACCACCACCCTACAATTATTAATAGATTCAAATCACATCAAACCTTTGGAATTGCAAACATACCTGTAACAACCCGTTTTTCGTTAGATTTATTTTATTATTTATTTATGTGTATTTATATGTGCTTGTATGTAATTAATTACCTCTGTGTGCAGTTTGGTTGGAATTAGTGGGATTTGGCGTAGAAGGGTATTTTGATCATTTTGTGAGCAAGGGTAAATTAATAATTTTACGGTGAGAATTATTTGTAGTGTGTTAAGTGGGAATTATAATTTTTACCAAGTTACTAATCGGTTGGGGTAATTAGTCTAGAGCCGGTAACTATTCGATAACTTTTTACCGTGAGAGGTTAGAAACTTTGTAAATTGGTTAATGAGTGTTTTGAGCCCATTTAGACATTAAGAGGGTTAAGCGCAATTGTGTAGAGCCTATATAAACTTTAGTCATTAGAGAAAATAGAGTTACACATTCATTTCATAAGTTTTGGAGAGAGGTAGAGAGAGAAAGTTCTAGAGGAAGAGAAAAAAAGGTTTTGAAGAGAGGAGAACAAGGAGAGAAAGAAGAGGGTAGAGATTCAAGGGATCGGAGCTAAAGTGAAGCATAAGCTAGGGTTGTAAAGAATTGAGGTAAGGGGGCTAGTATTCTCTAATAATCTTTTGTATAATCTCTTTTTTATTTAAAACCCACAAGTGCTTATTTGTGAAAAGTGATTGTTGTGAATTTAATTGGTAAAATTCGTGCTTATGCTTTGATGTAATGTTTGAGTATGTGAATTTGATGATAATTAAGTAGTTAATGATAAAATTACATGCTCAAGTTATATATATATATACACACACACACATATACTTTGTGTTTTTGCTCAAAATTGGTGAAGTATGATATTGTTGTTGATGGAATGTTGATGAATTCACATTCAATTGATGATGTTGTTGTTATGAGATGTTGTTGTTGATGATTGAAACCTTGGGTAATCATAATCATAGAGTTGTGGTGTGAAATTGTTTGGTTTTGAAAGTTTTACAAAAATGGATCAAATGGTGATTTGTGATGGAATGATGTTTTGGTTCAAGTTTTATATGGATTTGAGTACCTTTTTATGTCTATATACGTTTAGATAAACCTGACAAATTTGGGCATTGGGGATTCAAAATTGGGATTTTGGAGTGAAAATGGAATTTTACCCCAAAGCTGATTGTCTAAGCTCGCCATGGCGAGGAAACTGGTGGCCATGGCGAGTGAAGAAATTGTCCAGCTTGCCATGGCGAGTGATTTGGTGGCCATGGCGAGTTGCTCAGTACAACAACTCTTGTCTTTGTCGTTTTAGGGTTTTGGGTCGATTCGGACCATTCCAAACTGATTCTTTTGATATTTGCCCACATACTGATATCTAAATTGTAACACCCAAGGGTGACGAGGGCGGGGAGTGGTCGCCGGTGCACAAGGCACGCCAATGAGCGGCTCCCGACAGCTTCTAGACAGACCAAATTACACTGGAATGAGAGGGATCCTGAGGCCATGCAGGTATGGGACTTCATGGTTGAATGAAGGCTTATAAGAATTGTTCGGTACTACCTATATCAACAAGATGCATCTTCTTTTTGGTAGCCCATTCCATAAGAACTCCACAGTTAAGCGTGCTTGACTTGGAGTAGTCTTTGGATGGGTGACCTACCGGGAAGTTTTCCGGTAAGCGTGCGAGTGAGGACAAAACATGGTGAAAAGACTCGTGTTGGTTTGTAGGGTCAGTCGACAATGCTTAAAGTCGCCTGGGATGTTACAGGAATATTATTAAATAATAAAATATTCCAACAATCTCCCACTTGGGTTACATATCTTAATAATTATATCAGAATTCTTTAGGCGCGCATCTGAATGCTATTTATCTTTAGATTTCAACTTTACAATTTGGTCCACCTCATACATTAATAATGGGACCACTATGGCTGTCGTCACTGATGTATAACGTGACGGAACCCCAACGACCACCATATCAATGCACATGATGGCATAGATCAATATGGATGACTGGCATGGAAATTTCATGTAATGTGATCTCTAAATCATGTCTATTTCCAACTGATCCAACTAACGTCTTTAATAAAATCAAACTGAAGTTTTGCAAATTTAAAATTTGCACAAATGATATAGAAATGGTTATAACAATAGTAACCTCACGAACTTTATTTCTGCAGAAAATCATAACATAAAGTCTGTATCGTTACCAATACAAAAGTATAGAACATAAAATAAAAAGAGACTCCCACTAATCCAAGACATCCTTAATGACAACAACCATATGAAAGACCTCAGGTGTCATGTCTTTGATTAATAGTATAGTTAGCATAAAGTTTGTCTCTACATGTTCTATCATTTAACAACAATAATCTATAAGGTAATGAACCTTACAAACTTTGTTATTAAAACATTATATGACTACATTATGTCACTATATAACTTAAAGTGGTCTTTCAATACCTTTATACTATGCAACCAAGTTACACAAATACTTACAGTCATTTCCTGAGTTAGGATGTGTATTATATACACACATCCAAAAGTCAGAGTCTAACACACTAATGATCTCCAAATTGTCAGATTTTTGATGTGAGCATAAGCTCTCTTGTTCTCTTTAATAATCTTTATGGTTGCATTTTCAACAATTCTAACTTTGAATTGCTCAAGTATCTGCCAAAAAATCTTAATATATATACGCTATTTCAGAATGTGTATAATAAGATCACATGAGAATCCTATAGCCAAAGCATATTAAAATACTTAATTTTCTGAATTCATAATTTTTTTTTAATGAGCAATATTTGGGAATGAAAAGTCTCTCTCAGTGATAAAGGTCACCCATTACTTATTATGTCAAATTCATTTTCAAGTTTATTGATATAACTCTTTTGTGATATCTGAATAATACCTTGGGAAAAATCTCTAAGTATTGAAATGCCTAATACAAAAGAGGTGTCCTCATGATCTTTCATCACTAACTTTTGTTAGAGATTTCCTTCGTTTCATATAATAAACATATATCATTGTTGACTAAATAAAATGAAATTGACATATTAAACTAGGAATATAAATTCACTCCCACTGAGCTTACTTAATCCACAACTCTCCATAATATTATTTCAAGGCCAAATGAGACAAATACTATATGAGAATTTGTGATAACAATAAAAAGACAACTTTCTTAACTCGTAAGTGGATTTCATATTTCCTGCAAACCATCTACTTTGTATCAATTGACACAAAAGTTTTCTTAAGTTGCACCATATTGTATAATTAATGTTGCCATTAAGAAACATTGTATTGACATCCATCTTATGTAGCTCCAAATTTATAATGAGCTGACTAGTATCATGACTGTCCTAATAGAGTCTTTCAATTAAACAAAATAGAATTTCTCTTTTCAGTCAATTCTTTATGACACTAGAAACCCTAGTTATTGAGGGTGCTGAGTTTGATCTATATGAATTAATTTCTTAACTTGATTGAGAGGAGGAACAATAATGTCTCATGAGGATCCAAATATACTATAATTGTCGTACCCCAATTTTTGATCCGAAAATTCCACTGAGCGTCGCTTGACCCCGATCAATCTCTGTTTTTAAGTGGAAAATTCGGCAGTGAGGTATTTTAAAATACCTCATTTTTTGGTTCCGAGTCGGGCCCTCTTCTCTCTTTATTTTTAATCTTTATTTCCATCTTTTATTTTTAATTAATCTTAATTTTATTTTTTTAATTATTCAATATTTCTTTTTATTTTTTAATTACTTCTTTTTAAGATAAGTCCAATTTGCCAAATCTGCATAGTCACCCTTTTTTATATATTATTATTTTCGTTATTATTTTGATAAAGTCCAAAAGTCTGTCACACGCCAGTCCTAACCCAAAAACAACCTGTCACGCGAATCCAGTTCACTAGCCAAGAACAGAAACGCGTTCTTCATCCAAATCCGATTTATTCCAATCTAAAAGCCAATTTTTGCTCTTTAACCCTAAGGTCCAGTACTGGTACTATAAATAACACCTGCAATTCATCAGCAGAGGGGACCGAAATTCATCAAAACCTAAACAATTTCACGACAAAAAAATTCATCGTAACACAAAAACCCATCAAACCTGCAAATCCATACAGAAACAATTTCATCCCAAATCTAACTTCTCAAGCCAATTTTCGTAACCCTAACAGTCACAAATCAAATAATCACGAAGCATCAAACCCGTCATCACAAACCCACCTCCCTCAAATCTCAAAACCGAATTCAATAACATCCAAACCCCATCCAAACATCAAACCGGTCGAGCACCACAAGTCTATGCCCTCAACGTTGGAACCGCGCTATCAATCAAACACAGAAGATCAAAAGGAGGAGAAGTGAAGCCGAATCCAAAAGAAAAGAAAAAAAAAAGGTATAAGAACTTCTCTTGTAGATCTAGGCCTATACGTATTTGTTTTGAAAATTATGAACCGGTTCACTTAAACTATTTATGAACCGGCTGACCTCTATTTATGTACATCCATGAACCGGTTCACTTAAACTGGTTCACCCTCCAAACAGAACCGAACCGATCTACCCCCTTAAGCCCAACACGCCCTGTTTCTTGTTAAAGCCCAATTCCATTTTTTGTTATTTTCCACACCCCCCATAACACCGCTGCACCCCCCCCCTCCTGCATT
>Ga0315915_1002488_pt1 | contig 23234 bp, 18 predicted proteins | sample MpolbnodulesMG_FD_207738 | JGI IMG/M metagenome (GOLD analysis project Ga0315915, IMG submission 207738) | Medicago polymorpha root nodule microbial communities from Los Angeles, California, United States - branched nodules | ecosystem: Host-associated > Plants > Roots > Nodule | place: USA...
CTTGAGGGGCCTAAACTGCTACAGTTGCAAAACTTAGAGGCAATTTTAAAGTTTTTTTTCTTAGGGGACCAAAATCGCAACTTTGAAAAAGTTATGTGGCTAAAACTGTTATTAAACAATTATAGATAAATTTGACTTTACGAACTCAAAATTAAGGAGCTAGCTTACATTTGATCCGAGAACCTAATTTGAGGACCAAATTGCATATTTCCATTCAAACATTCCTTTAGCTTACATTTGATTTGAGGGCCTAATTTGAGGAGCCAAATTGCATATTTACCCCTTAAACGTAATCAATGAATATAGTAATATAGTATATATAAACTAAGGTTGCTTGTTAAAAAAATATATACAATCTAAGTTTTTTTATGTCACATGTCACTTCCACTTTAACTCTCAGTATTTTTATTATTTAAAAAACTATTTTGATTTTTCATAAATATCTCAATAAACTATATTCCCTCAAAAAAAAAATCTCAACAACCTACATACATCACTTTGATCTTATCGACTAAATATTTCATTTAAATATTTTAGGTAGCATAAATATATCAACAACCTACAAATATTATTCCTCTTCAAAAAAAAAAACTACAAATTTTTTTCATTATATCCAACCAAATATACATTTTTAAAAGTTAATTTTGTTTTAAAAGATTTTTCTCCTTCAAATGTAATCTCTAATGACTTTACACATAATCGAAAAATCCTTATTTTTTCCTTACACATGATAAAAAAATACATAATGTAATCTCTAAGGTTGACATTTTTTTTCTTTGTCCAGTAATCCAGTGAATAAAGCTCACACATTTTAAATATAGAAAAGTGGGGTGTTCGGAGTTCGAACCCTGACATTTATTTATATTTAAGAAAAAAAATGAAGTTACTGTATTCATAATGATTTCGAATGTAAATTTATCTCTTCCTGCTTTTTTTTTGGACCTAATCTCTTCTCATTTTTGATAACCTGAGATTTTTTTTTATAAACAAACAGATGCTTATAAACCATTTTAAAATATCAACGATCCATTATTATCTTTTCTTTCAGTTCAATTGGTTAATTATTTTTATACATTAATTAACTTTTGTATAATAACTCATAATTTTTCTTTTCTATCTAAAATTAATTACATTTTTTTTTAATTTTTTTTCAAAAGATCAAACTATATAATATTAGACATAGAAAGAGTGTCGGGATTCAGCACTCTTTCATTAAAAAAAAAAGAAATAGAAAAAGTGAGAGTATCCATGAACAAAGTTCAGTTGGAGGGACATTCATCATGTAAATGTCAGATTTCGAACCTAAGCTTTTCTGCTTATCCACCTTAAAATATAAATTTCTAGCCATTTGGTTATTTCACAAAAAATAAATTGAAATAGTGAATGAGAGACATAAACCATTGATAGTATCTAGGATATCATTATTGACATATCAAAACCTTCCCTCGAACTCTGAGAGAGACATCATTTGTTCTTGAGTAATGATATTTAGACAACTATTTGATGACTATTTTTGTGACAACCTTATTTCTCTCTCTTTTTATTGCTCAAAAATAATATAGAGAGAAAAAAGAAGAGAGATGATAAGTACATCATGTGAGTAGGGGTGGCAATATGATCCATGAAATCAATATCCATCCAATCCATCCATAAAAAAAAAAATGTTAATGGATTGGTTTAAATCCATCCATTTAAAACTATGGATGTATTTGATCCATCCACCCTATTTTAAAGATCCATTGGATCACCTTTTTGAAGAAAAAAAAATCCAATGGATAATTTGAAATAATATTAATTTTTTTATTTAAATAATTATATATTTGATAAATTTTAAAAAAAAAAATTATAAAATTAATTTAATAAAAAAACTGCCAGCAAAAATAGAATTTTTTTTTAAAATATTTAAATAATATTAAATTAATATATTATTTAATATTATTTTATTATAGGTGGTGGTCAACATCGGAGCTCCGCCGTGGACCACCGCTAGTTGTCGGAATTTTGGCCAGACCACCACCGTGCGCCGCCGTGAGGCCATCGGTGGCCACCACTGACCGCCATATTATTTTTAGTTATTTACTTAATAATATTCAATATTTCTTTAAATTATTTGGGCTTATATCAACTTTACTGGGCTTGGAAAAAAAATAGTTCTGGGTCTTTTACATAAAATTTCTTATGATTCAATTCACTAAAAAAAGCACTTTAATAACTAATACACCTCTTAAAAAAATCATACACATTGATTGATGGATCGGATGGATAATCCATCCATTAAAATCTAATAATGGATGGATTGGATGGACATAATCTTTAATGGATGGATTGGATGATTTTTTTCCACAAAAAAAAGAGTAGTGCTCTTTACCCAAACATTTTTGCTCATTCCCAAGTGAATTTCCCTTTTTACCCTTACATGACTTAAGTTACGCTAGTACAAACTGCCACGTGACTTAAGTCACGTAGCGTAACTTAAGTCACGCTATTGTTAACACTAGCGTGAGTTAACTCACGCTTGTTCTGTGCGCACCAGAACAGGCAGGCAGTGGTCACTGCCTTATTCCCCGTTTAGCTTTGTTCCTTCGTTCGTTCATACATAAGAACAACCATTCATTCATTCAATCAAAACTCATAATTGAGAGAACATGCATTCATTCAATCATAATTTAGAAACACAATTTTAACAGAAAATAACTGAAATGTCATAAAGAGGCACAACTGCGCAAATGTAAATATCATACAACCAAAATGTTAAGAAAAATACTACAAATAGCAAAAAAGTCATAAAAAAACAAGTCATAAAATAAGACACTACTGCTGCCATGTGGACTATGACTCCTAGACCTCCTCCGTTGAACCTGCAGATGGTCAAACACGCTATACTCGGTCCGGAGGCCCTCCAAAATGCTGAAGAAGAGTGGATTTGAAACCACCTCTGGAATCTCCATCGCATGCTCCACTCTGTCTCTCATGCTGCTAATGACTTGCAATGGATCAAGAGGATGTCTGGCCCAATCCTGGTCAACAAGAATATCCTAGTAGACAGGTCTCGGCATGACAATGTCAGGCTTTGAAGCAGGGTTGACGATAAGAGGATGGGATACACGGTAGAACCACCTAATGTACCTATCTGAATGCTTCCAAGTCTCGTTGTCAGGGACCTGGTGATCCCTCTGCTGCTGGGGAACGACATGCAGAGCAAATTGTTGGGACAAGAAGCATAATCGTAGTACGAGGTCGGGGAACTTTCTGAACATATCTGTACTGCCGCACAACCTGCTCGGCCAAATGGCGCACCATCTTTTGTTTCCCAGCCATGATCCATCCGGAGTACCAGCACACGTCTTAAAAAGGCATCACGTCTCGTCGGTGCTCGTACGACCTCCAGGTGACATGACAATGCTCCATCGAATCCAACAAGCCTCTGAAGTAATCAACATGTTTAAACCCCCTTTGAGGTCTCCATCTACCCACATACGAGTTCTCTCATTCGTAATCTTGATATCTCGACCTCGGAACCACATGTCTGAAGTGAGCTATAACCCATCTTTGCAAACACAAAGAGACAAATCTATATAAGCACACAAGTGTCATACAAGAAACTATACATTTACGTTTAACTTAAAAAAAGAAGAAAAAAAAAATTACCACAAGCAAGCTCATGTAACCACCAATGGAGCCAACATGTGGGCTGGAGGTAAGATTCAGCTGCTCATACAAGAAAGCAAGTCCCATCCCGCCCCATGAACACATGCCTATTTCATCCAAATCTCGAATCGCAAGCATCCACAACAGATTAATGGTTTTGCTGTTCTTGCCGGCAAAAATGGTGTAGCCAAGCAAGAGCAATAAAAACGCCTTGACACAGGCGGGCCTAATACGACTCATCTCCTCCTCCTCTGATAAATCCTCCCCCATCAAATGGTTACACCTATTCAACAGGTGCTCATAATGCTCTTTCAAGGCCGTGTAAGTGACAAAGGCACCTGAATTATTACTTGCCTGCTCCACCGCGTCCTCCACCAGAAACAATAGGTGAGTCACCATCAGCTTTACACCATGGTCAGGATCTAAATCATCCTCCTGAATGAGCCGTCCAGCGACGGGGATGCCTAGAAGACAAGCAACATCATCCAGTGTGATGGTCATCTCCCCAACAGGCAGATGGAAGCTGCTGGTCTCCTGATGCCATCTCTCAGCCATAACACACACTAACCCATGGGAGATGTTGTTGTACTCAGACAGAAGGAGGAGCCTTAGACCGGATCTATCCACCGGGTCCCAGAACAAAGGATTATCTTCTACCGGCAACGAAAGTGACAACACAGAAAGCTTAAGTTTCCTCCCGTGCGAGACGGTATTCATCTTACGATCCGCTTGCAACTGAAATACAAAAAAAATTAAATGAGTAAAATAAACATGAAATAAACTATAAATATTCTACGTAAAATAAACATGACATAATAATAAACTATAAATATTCTACGTAAAATAAACTTGACATAATAATAAACTACAAATATTCTATGTAAAATAAACTTGACATTATAATAAACTATAAATATTCTACATTAAAAATAAATCAATTATACTTAAATACGTAAAAAATAAATAAATTATACTTAAATACGTAAAATAAACATGACATATTCTACGTAAAATAAACTTGAAATAATAGTAAAATATCATTAAATTAAATAAAGCAATTATAGTTACTGTTTTATCGCTCTAAAGCTTGAATGCCACGTGTTTAGCGAAGTCCGGTAAAAGAGACAAGTCGTAAGGCCCCTTGGAAAGCCCCCATCCTCATCCTCCATACCAGCCTTTGCATGCTGCTGAGGATGCTGCTCATACTGCTGTTGAGGAGGAGGCTCGACATAATGTTGTTGAGGAGGCTGCTCAAGCTGATACCCCTCGTGAAACTGAACCTGATACCCCTGGTGATAGTCATACTCCTACTGATAGTGATAACCCGGATGAAATTCAGGATGCTCCTGATACGCCTACTCCTCATACACATGCTCCTGATAATGCTGCTCATGCTGGTACTGTGTCGGGTCCACCATCTGGGATGGACCCGTCTGTGATGTCGATCCCCCCCGCAACATTAACCCTACAAGTCTCGTGCCCCCCACTCTCCTTCGATCGACCGGAGGCTGTAATGCTTGCTTCTCCCTCCATGCACTACCAATAGGGGCAGGCCTCCCTAACCTAAGTCTGTCAGTCTTATCCTGCTCAGACATATCTGCACATAATTTTGACAGCAACACACGTGTCATCTTTAATAATACAACAACACTATAATGTCGACAGTGTCATTTGAATCCATAAACTACCACATTGCATTCAAATTAACTACAATCAACATTAACAAACATAATTATAACTAATTACATCATTAACAATCCATAAAAAAAACATTGAGGCATTTTACCGAACACGTAGTGTGCAATTTTCAAACAACTATGTAATAAAACAATTTCTAAATCCTAAACTACCACATTGTACCCTAAACAACATCTAAACAACAATTCCTAAGTTAATTCGTCACTAACAATCATCAGAACAAACATGCAAGCAAAATTTTAAAAAACCTAAAAATGTTCAATTTCTACAAAAATTCGAAAATTTGAACCAAAATAATGCAAAGAATTAGGATAATAATCACTTACTTGATATTGTGGACGAAATTTGGTTTGAATGACGCAATAATGGTAAAATTCGAATTTGGGGGTGAAATTTTCGTGTTTGGAGAAGTTGGAAAATGGAGGTTTTGTGTTGTTGTGCTACTCTTAACTGACTTAAGTAACCTAACGTGACTTAAGTCACTCTAACATCATAACTCGCGTGAGTTAACCTACGTAAGGGTAAAAATGAAATCTCACTTGGGAATGAGCATAACAATTTGGATAAAGAGCATAACTCCAAAAAAAATAGTGGATTTTAATGGATTAATGGATTTTTTTTATCCATCCATTAGGATTCAAATCCATATCCATCCAATCCATCCATTTTGCCACCCCTACATATGAGTATGAGAGAGAAAGTTCTCCAAAAATTATCATACATGTTTGTACAAATATCATTTTTCTTTGTTCTTTTAACCCTTGCTAATTCTCTTAACACCCCTCAATGATTCATTGAATTGAAATGACTCAATAACAAGTGGAACAGGATTTCATACTGTAGAAATCCACATAGTTATCACACTGTTTTAGATTAGAATCATCTGATTTAAAACATGTGGCCGAGATAGTTTAGATCAGCTTTATTACGGTATTAATCTGAACCATCCGATCTATAATTAAGGGCTATGATTCAAAACTGCGTGAAAACCGTGTGTTTTTTCACAGCAGTAAATCTCAATCCGCATGGCTATATGAAATGATGTTTGTTTAAGCACCAGAGCTTACAAATATCTCATTGATTTTAAAAATAGAAACCAATATTTTAATGAAAAATTATCTTAGAAGCTTTCTTTGTTTAACTACTATCGTATACAAGTTTCTTACAGTCTCAATAAATAGTTATTTATAACTAAGTTCATTTATTAAAAATATCATTGTTATTACAATTAATAGAAATTATAAAGGAACACTACACAAAGAATAAGACTTTAATTGCATGTTTGATCCCTTATGTTTATTTTAGTTTTTAAATTGGTCCCTTGTGTTTTAAAAGTTTCAAGTTGGTCCCTCACGTTTTAAAAGTTTCAAGTTGGTCCAAAACGTTACCTAAGTTGGAATAAGTTAGTCCCTTCCGTCACTTAACGTTTAAAGATTTGGGTTGACAATATGGGTGATAAAACTTAACTTATATAGAAAATCAGTTTAAAACCTTTTTTTAATCTTTTTGATTTTATTAAACTTAATATCATGTCGTGAAAGAGACTAACTTATTCCAATGTGAGTAACGTTTTGGACCAACTTGAAATTTTTAAAACGTAAGGGATCAACTTAAAACTTTTAAAACATAAAGGACCAACTTAAAAACTAAAATAAACATAAGGATCAAACATGTAATTAAACCTTTTTTTTTTTTAAGAAACAAAGAATAAGACATGAAGTTTCAAACTCTGTCTCTACGTGGACTCAAAAGTTAATGTTCAGAGATAAATTTCTTAGGAGAGGAAATAAGATAAAAGAGAAAGGAAAGACCTAAATCTCTCTTTTTAGAAGAAACAAAAAAAATCAAATTATCTAAACTCGTAAGAAGCATTTAAAAGAGTAAATATTCTTATTATTTTAGAAAAAACTCTCACAGTAAATAAGTCAATCGACTTGCATGAAGAATATAGGTGGAGCATAAAAGAAATTTCAAAAACAGATACTTTTGAAAATTGATCTTTGCCTCCTCTTAATCACTGTATCCTTCTAAATTACAAACTAATCGATCACGTAAACTTATATTTCAATCAAGCCAAAAAAAACATAAATTGCTTTTTAGACCTAGGATACAAGCGGTGAACCCAGAAACCCCTAAAAAAGAAAAGGAAAAGTGGTGAACCTAAAAAGAACGACATGCTTGATACTGATGTTCTAGCATCTGGATGACCTGTCCAATCAACATTTTGGAATCCCAAAATTTGAAATATTTGTGGTTTCAAATATTTGTCTGTTATTAGTTAAAAAAAAAAATCGTCTGTTACAACAACCATTAAAAAGCACGGCAAATATTTGGTATTAAAATATAAGATCCCGTGAGTTTGAGTAAATTGGTAAGGATAATACATATGCAAGGTCTAGGGTTCAAACCCCGAACACTACAAAAAAAAAGATTCTTAAAAAAAAAATTACAAGATAAACATTTGTCATTGTTAAATATTAAAAAATAGAGATTGATAAATACAAAAAAACGATAAATATCAGTAATAAATAAATAAATAAATAATTTTTTCCTGCAACAAAATTTAATTTTAGATTTAAAATTCTACATGAACTTTATTTCATATGTTTGTCGGTTGCTTTGTAATATTAATAATAATTATATCAATTAACGACATCTTTATCATTAATTTATTCTTATGCCAAATCCAACTAACAATGTTAATGGGGCCTTTATCAAGGGGACCCTCAGTCCCCGTATTTGTTCATCTTTTGTGCAGGGTGGTTGTCACGTCTTATCCGAGATGCTGAAGATGGAGGGGTCATTCTTGGCACTCATATTTGTAGACAATTGTTTCTTGTTCTGCAAATTAGCTGAGGAGAGTCAGGCTCAAATCAGAGATTTACTATAGCTGGAATGTTTCGAACGCAATGGAGGAAACTATTACTGATATCTTGGATGTGCAATTTGTTCATGGCACCGAGAAATATTTGGGGTTACCATATATGATAGACAGAGATAGAAAGGCTACCTTTTCTCATATCAAGGATCGAGTTGGCAAAAAAATCAATTATTGATGTAGTAAGTGCCTCTCTAAGGCGGGCTGCAAAGTTATGATAAAATTAGTCCTCTAAGCTATTCCGTCTTATGTCATGATAATTTTTTGGTTACCAACAACTCTTATCACACCATAGAAAGAATGATAAATTCTTTTGGTAGGGTCATGATCGTACTAATAGCCGTGACATCAATTGGATGTCATGGAAAAAGTTGGTGATGCATAAAAACTATGGTTGTATAGGTTTCAAGGACCTTTCAATTTTCAACTTGGCCATGCTCAACAAGCAGGGTGGAAATTTCAAACGGAGCAGCAGTCACTTGTCTCTTGTGTATTCAAAACTCGTTAGTTTGAAATTTGGATATTCAAAAATTTATCCAAATTAAACCGCTCTAAATTTAATCAGATCGAGTTGAATTACTGATAAAAAACCTATCTGAACTGCGTATATTTTTATCTTTGGATTGAATGATTTTTTTTTCTCAAAATCGATCCCAAATGCAACACGAACACCCTATACGTGCAAAACACGGGTTTGTTGCTAGTATAAATATATTCGAATGCAAAAAAATAATAATATTGAAACACATACTCATAGTATGCTAAGATTGAACAAAAAATAATAACAATGATCTCCTACCCATAACATTCATAGTGTTTCTCCTATTACAGCAATGGTTTAACTATGATCTATTCCATTTCTTAGCAATGCGCTGACGTCTAGAGTACACTGTAATAATGAGGCCAATCCCCACAACAAACGTAATTGAAAACAAAGCAATGTCAACAATCATGGTGTTGGTATTTGTAGGGGATATCTTCCACAAAGAAAAGAGATAACAAAAGACAAGCCAACCCAACCCACTGGATTGAACACTACAGCACCTACTCCCCCAGTTGGAGTCAGAATAAATATTGCTATAGCTGATGCAAAAAACGAAACCATATTCAAAAATAAATATAAAAGGAAATAATTCCCGGACAAGATCGATTTCCCAACCATGTTCAAATTATTGTCACTGGCATTAGCTTGATAAACTCCACCAACAGGAGTTAGTGCTGATTCATAGGTGGCTGTCGCTACAAGAGTAGCAACTATCAACCAAATATTGTGTTGATCTTCTGATATATCTCTTTTAGTACGACTTATATAGTTAAACACTTTATCCATAATTGTGATCTTTGATCCTAGTTTATGTGCAAGTGAGGGGGCATCAATGACTTGTGACCCAGGTTTTGCTCCAGCACTTAATAATATACCCTTCATCTCTGTTGTGGTTGCTATGTCTAATGCAGTTTTGTTTTCCAAATTCTTTGCCTCCAAATTTATATTAGTCTTTACCAACAACCGAAGCATCTGTGTACCATGTAATTAGTAAACACGGTTAATCTTGATGAATCTCAATAACATATCAAATGATTTTAGATTTATGTAAATATTAACAGAGGGTAGATTACCTGTGGCCGGTTATTTAGGGCTGAAATGTGCAAAATGGTGTTGTCATCTTCATCCTTCCAATTTAGTATTTTACATTCTAACTTCCTAGCACCTCTCTTGTAATTTTTCCTAAGAAAATAAACAAGGAGATGAAGAACTTCGTAGTTGTTATTTTTGACAGCAATATGCAATGCAGTCTCACCCCCCACAGTCACGTCTTCAATCGAATCCGGACAAGCATAGAGGAAATAAGTTAAAAGTTCAACATCACCAATTTGACTTGCAAAATGAAGAGGAGTTAAGCCTTCTTTTCCTTTAACTCTAACGAGGTCTCTATCGATGTCAACAAAGCGAGACACCATCCTCTTTTGTTCATTTTGCATAGCGAGATGAACGGGGCTGAATCCTTGCGGATTTAGCTTCCAAGCAAATGAAGGTTTCAAATTCATAACCTCAATGGCAAACCGGAAATGCCCCGTAGATGCCGCGATATGCAAAGGAGTTTCGATGAACTGTATTGAATCTATGTTCTCCAAAATGGATGGATCATCTTGAAATACTGCATAGAGGAGGTTTATATTACCCGCTTCTGCTGCATCTTTCAGTTTATCAAGATTGGTAATTGGGTTCATGTTTGAAGCTGCAACTCTCCGGTATGAAAAAATTGTCATTATATACTGTATATAGAAGGAATAGGAAATATTGGGATGACTTTTTGATTATTCAAATTATATTTTAAACAATTTTTTTTATAATAATGTTATATTGATCCCGACAAAAAAAATTATAATAAAAAAAACGTATATTATATTTTTTATATTATTAGTGTCTTTGAAAAGATAAACATTATTTGTTGATTTTGTTAAAATTTGATAATATTTATATAAAAATATTGTTCATAATTTACATACGTGTCTATATAAAAATACAGTTCATGATTTACATAGGTTAACGCAATAAAAAACCAAAAAGACATGCACATAAATAAAATAAGATCTACAGCTCTTTTTCCTTCCTCGTTATATTATATTTGATTGACTTGGTTAGTTGGTTGATTAAATTAGAAAAATGTATGAAATCATGGTTGAAAACTTGTAAGTAATACTTCCCTTTTCTTATATAAAAACTAACTCTCATTCTTTAATTTTCGTTCTTTTTTTGCTAATAAAATAGCTCTCATTCTACACACAAGAAACAATGGTTTAAGTAGTGTTATAGTTTTGAAAGATAATTCTAAATATATTGTTAACACTATTTAAATGTTATGATTTTCATCCACTTAAATAAGTAATAAATTAATTAATAAAGGTATAACATAAAATTAGTTTTAATAATTAATACATCTTTCCTTAGAAAAAAAACAAGTTTATATCTTAAAACTTTTAACTGTTTTCCTTAGATTTAGGACTAAGAAAATCACCAAATTTTTCTTAGATATATGATTGGATAGGGTATTATTTCACTCTGGTTCTTTTGAATCGTCTATACATTTGTCAAATGTATCAAAAATTAAATAAATTTATTTTTTAAAAATTTCAATCTAATATTTGATAGTAAAAATAAATCCAATCAAGCGGTTCGAAAATCACCTTATAGTCTTTTTTTTTTAGGGAAAAACCACCCTATAGTCTATACCATGACATTTTAAACTTGCACCCTTTTTTTTTCTTCCTTCAAGACTCGCACGTTAAAGCTGCTGCTGACCCGCACCCCTACTTTGGGTTTGCACCTTGCTTTTTCCGTTTTAACTTTGTAAAAACTGACTTTTGCTTTTTATATTCTTCCTTATTTTTACTTTTTTTTTTTACAAATGCTTATTTTTACTTTGTATAATTGATTTGACTATATTTCTTATTTTTTTTTTTTATTTAAATTTTGTGTTTGATCGTTTTTTCTTCCAACTAAATACAAAAATAGATCATCAAAGAATAAAACTCATGTCACGAGCCTACTCTCAAATCCCAATTGATTCAGCTACTAACACCATTAGAGTTCGTTTGATGCGCATGATAGGATAGAGACATGATAGGATTAGAAATTGGATAGAGATATGATATGATAGTAACAAGTAGACATCTATCCTATCATCTGTTTGGTGCACACATGATAAGAAGGAGGATATCATTACTTTATCATATCATATGTTTGATACACCATTGACATGATAAGAAGTGAAACGTAATTACAACAAAATAAAGTATGCGTGCTGATGAACACTGGACATGATCTTTTCTCTAATGGCGAATAAATATGATGGTCAATGTGGTAACATATTCATATATCAACAATTCACTTTACCAACAACGACGAACACAACCCCAAATTCCCCTATACGGCATACGCAAACTAAAAGAGTATTTCTAACGAGAACATACTTACTTGTAAATCATCCAAACAAAATTCAAATGGAATAGAACAAAGCTATATAAAAAATTAAGTAAGAAAGTAATTGAAAAATGAACAACATAGCTACCTAAAACAAAACAAAAAATATAAAGTACAAGAATCCAAAATAGAATCGATTGAATCTATGTAGTAGGAAGAAAGCCAACAATGAACATGGAACAACAAAAAAAAACCGATAAAGTTAAGAAGCTCCAAGAAATATTAAACCAATTGGAATTAGAACCCAGAAAAAATTGAAACAAGGAAAAACCTTTGTAGAAGCATGTCAAAATTAGGAGAAAAGCAATAGGTTATTTAGGAGGAAAAAAAAAAAGAAGAGCAGGTGGTGCAGAGGTTGGGAGTCGAAGGAGGTATCTGAGGAACAGATGATACGCGCGCCGTTTAATAGGATCCGGATCCTCTCCATCTTATGTCCCTGCAGCAGCCTGTCAATCTAATAATCAAACCATTAGATACATCCAATGGTTGATAAGGAAAGGCAATAAAATGTTGAACTACACTGAAACTAAATTGTGAGCAAATACCAATTAGGAAACATGACCACACGACTTCAACGTTTTCTCCCGCATTTCTCTTTCTCAATCAATGATGATTCATTAACTTTTGAGATTACCCCTCTTCCATAGGTTGGGAAAGATGGATGTTTGAATTTGATTCAAACGATCAATTGATGTTGGAAATTTTTTTGGCATCTTCTTCCCATCAATATCACAAAACCTATTATATATGAGGATTAGGGAGTTTTGATTCATTAATTTTTTAGAAGGAATCAGTCTAAATGACTTTTAGGGAGTTTTTGGTAAGCTTTTGGTTGTATTGTTTGTTGTGGGGTGTTGTTCTTTTTTCTTCTCGCCTGTCATTTTTTTTTTTGTAGGAGCCTCTGTCATGTTTAGCAGATAGAAGTACATGCATTTAGCAACCTCGATGTTATTGTTTGGTGTACCTAGGTTTCCCCTTTGTGCCAATTCAAAAGAAAAGAATAAGTCTAGATGGCTGTTCTTGTTTATAATTTTTTGAGAAGGAAGTTGCATCATGTATTTCATCACTAAAGAGGATTGTGATTGGACCGTTTAACTTTCAAGGACCGTTTATTACAACCTGCACAATTTGTTTTTGAGAATTATGAAATAAATACAATTGGATTCTACGTGAATGGAATTAATTTGGAGTTTAAGACTATTTTTCTCAACATTTTGTTGCCTTTCTCTATCAACCATTGGATGTATCTAATGGTTTATTTATTAGATTGAGAGGCTGCTGTAGAGACTTAGGATTGAGAGGATCCGCTCGCCCGTTGAATATATCATTTTCTGTTGGTGCACCAAACAATGGATTGACTCAAGATATGATAGTTTTATCATATCTCGTCTTCTTATCTTGTGCACCAAACAAGCCGTTAAGGTTTCTTGTGAAATTCTATCGTATATACTCATGTATATTGGACAATATCTTTAACTATTACTTTATGCATTTCATGTTGTTTTGTTTTCAATTTTTTTTTGTCTATAATGGATATGACCATGTTAGCTGTTTAAATTATTACTACACCAAAATTTGATACCACACACATATATATAAATCAAATTACGTAATATTTAAATAATGTTACAAAATTCAATAACAACTTCATCTCCCACACCCTCACCCTCCCCACCACCGCCACCCCCATCTACACGGCACCCTGAACCGACCCCCCTAACCCACCCTCATCAACATCTGACAGTTTCTTCTTCCCCTTACCCTTCCTTGCTAACACCCCAAACATGTTGTTGCCCCCACTATATTTAAATATTACGTTATTGATTTACCGTTGTGTGGACGTAATTTTACGTGGTTTAAAGGGGATGGTAGATCGATGAGTCGAATTGATCGGTTTTTGATTACTAAAGAATGGTGTTCGGCATGGCCTAATTGCATGCAGGTTGCTCAGCTGAGATGTTTATCAGACCATTGTCCTTTGATTCTATTTGTCGATGAGGAGAATTGGGGGCCTAGGCCTTCGTGGTTTTTGAAATGCTGGTCAGACACGCCTGGGTACAAGCAATTTGTTACTGACAAGTGGAAAACTTTACAGGTGGAAGGTTGGGGCGGTTATGTGTTAAAAGAAAAGTTCAAGTTAATTAAATTGGCTCTAAAAGAGTGGCATACTTCTCATGCTCAAAATTTATCTGCGAAAATTGCTTCTTTGAAAGACCGGCTTGCTGAGTTTGATGGTAAAGAGGAGGTGGAGGAGTTAACTGACGCTGAATGTGTTGAGCTTCACGGTGTGTCAGCTAATATTCATTCTCTATCCATACTCAATAATAGTATTTGTTGGCAGCAATCGAGAAATCAATGGCTTCGTGAAGGTGATGCGAACTCTAAGTTTTTTCATTCTGTTATGACCTCTCGGCGTCGTCATAATACAATTTGTTCTATTCTGGTTGATGGTGTGAGGATTGAGGGAGTAGAGCCTGTCAGACATGCGATTTTCACCCATTTTGCGCGCCACTTCCAGTTGCAAAATGAGGTGCAACCAAGCATGTCTAATCTTCATTTCCGTTCTCTATCTATGGTTGAGGGAGGGGGTCTGATCAAGCCTTTTTGGTGGATGAATTCAAGGATGTTATGTGGGACTGTGATAGTTTTAAAAGTCTGATTCCAGATGGGGTAAATTTTGGTTTTATAAAGGAGTTTTGGTTAAACCTGAAAGATGATATTATGCGGTTTGTTAATGAGTTCCATCGCAACGGGAAATTGGCAAAAGGTATTAATTCTACTTTCATTGTTCTTATTCCAAAAGTGGATAACCCGCAGAGGCTTATTGAGTTTAGACCCATCTCTTTGGTGGGAAGCATGTACAAAATCATTTTAAAATTGGTAGCAAGTAGATTGAGATTGGTGGTTGGCAGTGTGATTTCCGAGACTCAGTCTGCTTTTATTAAGAATAGACAAATTCTTGATGGTATTCTTATAGCTAATGAGGTGGTTCATGAAGCTCGAAAGTTAAAGAAGGAGCTTATGTTGTTTAAGGTGGATTTCGAAAAGGCGTACGATTCGGTTGATTGGGGCTATTTGGACTCGGTTATGGAGCATATGTCGTTTTCTGTGTTGTGGAGGAAATGGATTAGAGAGCGTGTGGGTACTGCTACAGCTTCTGTTCTTGTTAACGGTAGCCCTACGGATGAATTTCACCTTCATAGGGGATTACGTTAGGGAGACCCCCTCTCTCCTTTTTTTTTCCTTATCGCGGTTGAGGGACTACATATTTTGATGAAAGCAATGGTTGACAATCACCTGCTTACAGGTTATTCTTTTGGGGCGGCCAACCCATCGGTTGTTTCACATCTTCAATTTGCTGACAACACTCTACTAGTAGGTCACAAAAGTTGGGCTAATGTTCGTGCTCTTCGGGCAACTCTTGTCGTTTTTGAGCTGATGTCAGGTTTGAAAGTGAACTTTAATAAGAGCTTGTTGGTGGGAATTAATATTTGTGACTCTTGGTTGAGTGAGGTGGCTTCGGTGTTGAGTTGCAAAGTGGGTAAGGTTCCTTTTTTGTACCTAGGTTTGCCTATTGGGGGTAATCCGCGGAGACTGTCTTTTTGGGAACCTGTTCTGAATCACATTAAATCTAGACTGTCGGGGCGGAATAGCCAGTTTCTCTCGTTCGGTGGTCATTTGATCCTTCTGAAAGCAGTTCTGACTTCTCTGTCTGTCTATGCACTTTCCTTCTTTAAAGCTCCATCAGGTATAATCTCTTCCATTGAATCTTTATTGAATAAACTTTTTTTTAGGGGAGGGGGGGTGGGGGTGAGGACCGTAGGAAAATCACTTGGATATGTTGGAATTTTGTGTGTTCTAAAAAGGAGTTTGGAGGGTTGGGTATCAGGAAGTTGAAGGATTTTAATGTAGCGTTGTTAGGGAAATGGTGTTGGAGGATGTTAATGGATATAGAAGGTTTGTGGTATCATGTTTTAGTCGCCCGTTATGGCGAAATAGGTGGGAGGTTGGAGGATGGGGGCCGAAGTTGTTCTTCTTGGTGATGGGAGGTAGGAAGGATTCGTGATGGTGATGGCGATGTAGGAGGTGGTTGGTTCGGCGGTAGTGTGATAAGAAAGGTGGGTGATGGGACTGATACGCTGTTTTGGTCTCATAGGTGGCTTGGTGATGCTCCTTTTAGTGAGAGGTTTCGTAGGTTGTTTGACTTAGCTGAGAACAAAACCATTTCAGTGGCGAATATGTTCTCTCTTGGTCTCGAGCAGGGAGGGAATGGGTGGAGCTGGCGCCGTAGGTTGTGGGCGTGGGAGGAGAATTTATTAGAGGAGTTTAGGGCTTTACTGCTTGATGTTTCTCTGCTTCCTAATGTTTCAGACAAATGGGCGTGGTTACCTGACCCTGTAGGGGGTTATGCTGTTCGAGGAGCTTATGATTTATTAACAGAGTGTGACAATCCTCTCACGGATGGCGCATTGGATCTAGTTTGGCATCATCAGGTTCCTTTGAAGGTTTTGATTTTTGCTTGGCGGCTTCTTCGGAATCGGTTACCTACAAAGGCAAATTTGGCAGCTTGTGGGGTTATCAATCCCGAGGCGACTCTTTGTGGTACAGGATGCGGTCACGCTGAAACGGCAGAACATTTGTTTCTATCTTGCTCGATTTCTGTTTCGTTGTGGCAGCAGGTGCGTGACTGGATAGGTTCTGTGGGGGCGGATCCCAATAATATTTCCGATCATTTGGTACAATTTACTTATTTGATAGGTGTTGGTAAAGCTAAGTGTTCCTTTCTGCATCTAATCTGGATTCTTTGTACTTGGGTTGTGTGGACCGAACGTAACAACCGCCTATTTAATAATGTTGTAACGGATGTCCCCGAGTTGCTGGATATGATTAAATTGTTATCGTTAGGGTATCTCAAAGCTAAAAAAGCCATGTTTGTTTTTGGTACTCAGAGGTAGAGGTGTCAATATCATGGGGCCTTGAAGTTTTGGCCCCAACCCACATAGTAGGGGGGCTTAAAAATTCACAAGATTAAAAGGCCCACATTCATGCAAGCCCACAAATAAATAAAATCAAAAGCCCCCAACCCCCAACCCCCAAAATTTCTATAAACATTTTTTTACCTAAAAAAAATCTTTTTTTTTATCGAAAAAAATCTTTATTCTTTACCTAAAAAATACTTTTTTTTTACCTGAATATTTTTTTTATTGAAAAAAAACTTTTATTTTACCTAAAAAAAACTTTTTTTACCGAAATTTTTTTTATTTCTTTTTTAAATAATTAATATGGTGCTTTTTTAGGCATACAAATAAGTTGATTTTATAGTGAGCTTGACCCCAAATAATCTTGTTCAATTAGGGGGCTTTAATTTAGTGGGTTTAGTGGGGGCTTTTTAAGTGGGCTTTGAAATTTGGGGCTCTATTGACACCTCTACTCAGAGGTGGTGGTCAAGTCCTATGGCTTGTTTAGGCATTGGCTAACCACTGCTAGTTTCTTTTTCCTTTCGATTCTGACTCACTTTGTATTTTTTGTAGTAGTTTTCTAGGCACACCTTGTGATTGGGAACTGCTATTGTTGTGTTAATATAATTTCATTTTGGCTTGTTAAAAAAATTTTTTTTACTAGAAATTGTGTATTTAATATCTTAAAAGTTTAAAAAGTTATATTTTCAATATAAAATTAATTCTTAATTTCCATTTTAAGTTCCTTAACTTGTGCCCTAAAGGCTTAGGGCACAAATTAACATGACACTTAAATTAAATAGTATTAATATTAGTCCCAAAAATGAAGCCATTGGGGATTGAACACAAATTATGGCCACAAATTCTAAAATCTTGACAACCAAGGCAAAACTGTGGTCATGTAAGTTACTTGCACAATTAATAATACTATATTGCATAATAATACAAACAGGTTACGTATATACTATTTTTTAATATTATATTGTGTAATCAAATATAAAATAAATGGAAAGACGGTTATCTCGTCATTTATATTAAAAGAGATGTATTCAATGACATTAATAATAATTTATTATTCAACAATTTCAAAACAAAAACCGCATAAAAGACATTTGTAGGGTATGTATATAATTTTTTTTTTAATATATATTAAATTTCAAAAGTTTGAACCCCTGATCCAGGGTCCTGGTAACGCCACTGGGCACTAGGAAGGTAACCTTAGGACCTCTTACACTTCTTGAGGCCCTGGGACTGGCACCCTTGCCTGAGGATTGCGAAGTGTCCCCCTGGCGGATAAGAGAATGAGACTTCAGATTTTTGTATAAATTAACCCTTGACATTTTTTCTGAAGAACACAAAACGTGAGAGTTGAGAAACAAAAGAAGACAAATGATAGAAAGAAATGCATACCCAACAAAGTATTATAACACTTAACATTACTATCGCTCAAAAGGTACTTCAACTCAACCAGACACTCCCCTCCAACTTTGATGGGGAAGACATTAGGCTCATTAGACTTTATATAAGCTTCAATTTTCCCAAGCACCTCCAAGCAATTTGGACTCGACTGGTCACTCTCGAACACTAGGCGTCCATAGGGTGTCTTAATGTGCTCCGTCGATCTGCCCAAGGGAAACTTGGAAACAAACACATGCGATGGTTTGCCATCAGATCTGAAGGTCATTTTCCTTTGCTGCAGTCTAAACTTAACTACGCACAAGGGTCGCTTGGCCAGAGGACCAACGAATGACCATCAATGTCTATTTCCAAATCGTCTTCTTCCTCACTCGCTGCATTGTTAAGTAGTTAATGGATGGAGAAAATTGCAATGCGAATCAAATTGGGTATTACTCTGGAATGGAATAACCAGGATGCCGAGGACTGATTAAGGCAATGACACTTCTGTTTTGAATTGAAAGTGAAATTGGCATCAGAAGGCATGGACTTTGATTTTGGATAATGCATTGTAAAAAAAATATATATGGAGTGTGGTTCATTAATATGTTACTAATGTAAAAGGATGGTTAAAATTATATGGAGTGATAGTTAAGCTCTCAATGCTTATTCATGTTACTGATTATTGTTGCATTCTTATTTCTGCAATCAGTGGTGCATGACAGATAGAAATTATTTCGAAGGTAATACAGTTGGTGCGATTATTAATATTTTGCAAATTATGTAGAACTATTTCCAACTCGGAGGAACGTACTATGTTACCACTGCCAATTATTAGAGAAGAGAATTGTTTATCAAAAAAATAGAGAAGAGAATTTGAAATCGAGAAATGCTTAATATTGCGACAAAATCCATCACGAATATTTCAAGAACATTGTAAACTTTTAATTTTGCTTGCTAGTAGCGCTATAAACTTTTTTTAGAGGATGTGCCTTGTAAACTTATATGTTGAAGCACTGACTTCCATTTTGTTAATCTAAATTCTCTGTGTCATCACCTGCAAAGAATACATAATATTTCAAAGCTTTTGAAGCCACGTAAGGCATAGAGATACATATTTCACCTGTGTACGTGTTGTTTTTTTCTTAGTAGCTATATAGAGAAAAAAAATGATCAAAACAGTTATTAACTTATTATGTAGAAGAAAGAAATATATACAAAACAACATTCGGGAAAATTTCGGGTGAAATTCCATCGCGATATATAGCATGCCTCTTTGAAATCTTAACTCGAATCAACTTAATTTGTGACAACCGCCTACATGTACCGTGACTTGTGTGCCAGCATGTCACTTAACATAGGGATGGCAATGGGTACCCATTGGGTAGGGTACCATAGTGCCCATCCCCGTACCCGCGTTTTAAAAAAATCCCTATACCCGAGCCCATACCCTCGTGGGCAATAAGTTTGGTATCCGTCCCTATATCCTATGGGTATCTAAGTGTCCGTACCCGAACCCATTACCCGCACTTTCACAACAAAAAGATAATAAATAATAAAAATATCACAACATAATTAAAATATGATATGAAATATTCTAAATCAACATGTCAAATATTACGCATCATATATTTAGCCAAATAAAAGCATCTAAAATATAAAAAAGAAGTGCATATTACAATAAATATCAAAAATTTTGGATTAATTAACTAAATTTAATATAAATAAAATTATTGGTATAGTATATATAACGTGCCGGCATGGGGCGGGGTGGGCACTAGAGTGCCCGTACCCGCACCCATACCCGTTCAAATTTGCGGGTAATTACCCGTGTCCATGCCCATACTCAACAATGCGGGCATTTACCCGCCCATCATGGGTATTTTTTGCGCGTGTTCACTGAGCTTGGGTCCAATTGACATCCCTACATTTGACACATCACTACTTAACATAAGTTAAGGACTAAGTTTATGTACGTGCCTAATTTGAGGGATCAAGTTGGGTATTTACTCCTTGAACATAACTCAAACACCAAAACATGGAGGTTATATATATCACTGGATGATATGTGAAAACATAGAACTAGTTACCATCAAGATTCAACGCAGTCCAAAGCTTATCAGCATGATACTTCAATTTAAACGTTATTTACTTCACAAATCACAGTATCTTTCAAATGGAATTATAGTGAAAAACTGAAGCACTTAATAGAAGTGACATCTAACTCACTTATTAGTTTTGAAAAAACATTTTTAATTTATATTATTATAAGTTTATAACTGATCTTCCTAATATAAATCAAATTTGAAACTTAAAAAAGTTAGAAAAACTAATGCTACTCAATTGTCAACCTTCATATTCTGCAAACGTGCTATCTGATTAATAACTAAATTAAAATGTGCCAAGAAACCAAGCTCAACAGATGGATACAAAATTGTGAGAATTTTCAAAATACAAAGTTGAAACAGATTAGAAGAAATACCACCAAATTAATTAACAAGTAAATTTACCAGAGGGAAGCACAAGAAGACACAAATAAATGGCAAAGGGATTGTGGAATAAATCCAAATCCTGATCTGAAAGTCACTTAACATAAAGAAACAATTTAATCAAAAGGGAAGCACAAGAAGAAAAATACAAAAGGTTGTTCTGAAAGTCACTTAACGTGACACATCACCACTTGACAGACTAAAACTAGCAGGGAAACAAACTAGCAAGGCAAAATCCTGATCTGTGGTACAATGCCACCACAAATGCATATCTAAAAATTTGACAGAGAGAATGAATAATATATATCATATGATCCATTTCAATAATAATATCTTGAAAACACCAAAGTTTTATCCTAAGAAATTCAATCGATCTATGATTTCACTGCTCAGGTCATAACATTATAACAAGTATATTCAACCATACCACTACCATATATTCAACCATTACCACTACCATTTGTGTGGTACTTAGTCAACCCTTTTCGTTAAGGATGCTGTTTGGCAGTAGTAGTTGTATAATTTATTCATCAACCCAATTAGATCTAATCATTTCATCAAGAATGCTATTTGGCAGTTGCAGTGGTATAACTATTAATCAAACCCAATTAGATTTGATCATTTTCAAACCACCTTATAAAAGCAGCAGAAAACTAATGAATAGGAGTTTAAAGCAAAATTTGCATAACAAGTTTAAACAGCATGATTGCAAATCTTACAACCAAGACCAAAAATACACCGACTCAGACACATAACTCAAAAGTACAACACAATTTACTGCTAAAGCCGAAACAGAACTCAACACTAAGGTAACAATTTAAACAGAACATTAGCTAAGTCATAATAAAAATAGGTTTCCATTTAGAGCTTATCTTCAAACTCAGAGAGGGGTGTCATCTGCTCTTTCAAGCCCTTCCTCTTGCGAATATCGGTAACAAGTTGTGCAGCTTGTGATCCAGCCTCCAATGGATCTGATGACATCATATCCCAGTGATCAAACACACATTGAGGGAACGCCTGACCTGATGTTGCAGCTCTCAACTGGCTGGAGAATCCAAAGGACTCAATGACAGGAAGGTATGCTTTGATGTTGTAAAGTGGAGTTCCAGGCCTCTGCATTTCTTCAAAGACATGTCCACGCTTCTGATTAAGAACACTGTAGATACCACCAAGAGCTTGCTCAGGAGCTTGGATTTCCACCATGTAAACAGGCTCAAGAAGTCTGGGTTTCGCTGTCAGCTGTGAGGCATAGAACACTCTCCTAGCAGTAGGAATGATCTGACCACCTCCTCTGTGGATAGCATCGGTGTGGAGGACAACATCGCATACTTCAAAGCAAATGGCTCTCATGTTTTCTTCAGACAAAGCACCTTCTTTTGATGCCCACTGGAATCCAGCAACAACAGAATCCTTGATTTCATTCAAGTATTGGACTCCCTTACACATATCAACCACCATGTTGGGTCCAGTGGTCTCAGGTCCAAAACACCAGATTTTCTTGGCAAGATCCTTATCCCAACCATACTCTTCTGACAAGATTTTGGAACGATTCTTAGGATCGTCCCTTGGTCCAATCTTGCCATCATCAATGGCCTCTGCAAGCCCATCCTCCAACGGTCTAGCTTCCATGTACAATCTGTTGTGCTTGTTGGGTGATTTACTCATCACAGTGCGGCATGATCTCTCTAGAACAGTCTCTCTGAAGGACACAACAGGGTCGGATTTGATAATCTCAGCTCCCCCCATGAAATCATCCTGCAAATCCTTCAAACAGATCTCAAGATGAAGCTCTCCTGCACCAGCAACAATGTGTTCTCCAGACTCCTCAATGGTACAAACAACCATAGGATCTGACTTAGCAAGACGTTTGAGACCTTCAACAAGCTTAGGAAGATCTGAAGCAACCTTGCACTGAACAGCAACACGCACAACAGGTGAGACGGAAAACTTCATAGCACGAATAGGGTGTGCATCAACTTCCTTCTCGTTTGTCAATGTAGCATTCTTGGTGATAAATTGATCCAAACCAACCATAGCGACTGTGTTACCACAAGGCACGTCCTCAACAGTTTCTTGTCTCTTTCCCATCCAAATAACAGTTCTCTGAACACTTTTCACATACAAATCTTTCTTCTCCCCAGGGACAAAATTTGGTCCCATAATTCTGACCTTCAAACCAGTTGAAA
>Ga0315915_1002494_pt1 | contig 23213 bp, 15 predicted proteins | sample MpolbnodulesMG_FD_207738 | JGI IMG/M metagenome (GOLD analysis project Ga0315915, IMG submission 207738) | Medicago polymorpha root nodule microbial communities from Los Angeles, California, United States - branched nodules | ecosystem: Host-associated > Plants > Roots > Nodule | place: USA...
AAAAAAAATAATAATAATAATAAATATTGCATTGAAAATTGAAATATATAAGTTATTTTAGGATAATATTTTTTTTATATAAAATGATCACTTATTAAAGGACATAAGGGTAGCAATTAGTCAACTTTTTTTAGATTTTATAAAATTAGTTTCTCATTTTTTAAAAATATCAATCTAATTGAACCAAACCAAGCCAATTATTTTTATTTGGCTCATATTTTTTGTCGATAGAAACCGAACCAAATTGGCTTATCCCACCCCTCGCAATATCACTATTGTATTTCTTATTACTATCAAAACATTTATCTGTCAAACCCCAAAGCCACCAAATGTTATATGTCATTTTAGCAAATTTAGCTTTTGGAGGTATAAGTCTAGGAATTCTTCCATGTTCACAAGACCAAATCAAAAGTGTTTGACACACACATAAAAAGATAGTCCTCAAAATATTCAATTATTTTTTTATCAATTTCCTTCTCATTATTAAAAAAATATTTCTTTATGTGTGTGTGACCAAACACTTTTTATTTGGTCATGTGATCATATTAGAATTTCTCGGTATATGTCTATATTTTGAGGAGGAATGCTAGCAACATACCTTCTAACACACACTTTTCAACACACTTCCTTTGATTGGTTAAAATTCACATGGATCCCACCAAATCATGTGGGTCCTATATACTTTTTGTGGGTCCCATGTGAATTTTAACCAATCAAAGAGAGTGTGTTGAAAAGTGTGTGTTAGAAGATGTGTTGCTAGCATTTCTCATATTTTTTGAGAATACATTTTGATACAAATGTATTATAAACTTAAAATAACAACATATATGATCATATAATCCCGGTGAGGTTTAACATTCAAAAAAAAAATACAATACATAGTGCTTCGCTATTAAAAAAAAAGTAAACTCTTTACTCTCGTCCCACTTAAACCATCTAAAGTATTCTAAACACACCTTTAGAACAATCACTATAGTTCAAAATCAATGTCAATTCATAGTCTATCATAACAAAATAAAAAGAGAGACACTCTCTTAGAGGCAAAATTAAAAGTATTGCCAGAAAATCAAATCATACTAAATACTATACTACCAAGCTAGCATAATTTATACTATCACAATTTTACAAAGCTTCTTCATTACAAAGGTGTATATACAAGTTGATGCTTTTGGGGTGGGTGCTGCTTTAAGCCATTAACTATGTATCACTGTTAGATTGTTGTAGTACATTGGTGAGCACAAAGGATATCTGGTAGGGTTTATGTTGATAGTGATATTTATGAGGCACGTGCAGTGGCATTGCTAGATCTTGGTTGCCGTAGAAGCTCTATTAGTGTCTCCACCTGTCCCCATGAAGAGGAACAATCAATAATCGAAAGAAAGAAAAAAAAGAACAAAAGCTCCACTCCATTAGACACGAAATCAAAATATTGATATAAATGAAAATATTCTCCCATGTCAAAAAAAAAATAAAATTGTATTATGACTGATCGATAAAAAAATACTTACTTATCTTACGAGATGAATTTTTACCTATTAGACTTCTTAAAAAAAATAATGTATATTTTTTAAGTCATGTTTTGTTGAACGAAACATTTATTGAGACACATTTCTTCATTTAACTATTTTTTTTTATGAATAATATAAATGGTGGTTTTAAATAATTTTTTATGCAACTTGTTTTATTTTTTATAGCATTGAATAGTTAGTTTATAAATAAAAATAAATAATGTAATAAAAAGTTAAAAAAAAGGAATTTAGTATGAATATTATGATTATGATAATCTTACAAAGGAAATAACAGACACACATGTGTTCCATCTAGAGGAAGAGAAAATCTTGTGTAGGTACAAGCATTTAGACACAAACACATAAATTAAAAAAATTAAATGATAAATAAAATAGTCACATCAATCAATATCATTTTAATTATTTTCTTTTTAATTTTTTAATTTTATAGATGTATATCTAAATGTGAGGTGTTGGTCATGTGATCAAGTAAGAGTTTCTCTTTATTCACCGGACGAGCTGTAGAGATGGGGCTGGTTTGGAGGAGGATAATCCTTTTTAATTGCAGCAACATGGAAGTAAAATAGCAAACACATGTGACCGAATAAAATAAGTAAAAGAATTTTTTCTTTTTTTAATTTCAGTAAGTTGAAACTGCCACCTGTCCGTAAAGGATTCATTTTTCATGGTGGGAAATAACTTCATTTTCCCAAGCTAAATGCCACCTAGATAAAGACATGCCTTAGGAAAATAATATATAGACACTCAAACATCAATTATACGTAATGAGAAAATAGAAATAAAAAATGATGTAATACACGTGATAGATTGATGACATGAAAAAAAGGCAAAGATAATATGATCCGTTGAATTTAAGAATTTAATTATTTGTTTGAATAGTATTTAAAATATGAAATACGAATTTTTAATACAATAATATATTTTGATAATTTTTTTTAGTTATTCAACACCGTATATGCTTAAGTTACATATACCAGTTGAATTTTAATTACTTCTTTGTCTCTATTCATGTCACATCAACCATTATAAATAACATTTTATACAGTGTTAAATAAGGTTGTCGAACTTCATTAAACAACACACTCTATAATATTCTTAAAAAAAAAAAAAAAACTCTAATAATAAATATATTTGCATCTTTCAAAAAAAAAAAATATATTTTGCAATTATTATAATTTTTGCAAAAAAACACTCTATAATAATAAATATATTTGCATCTTTCAAAAAAAAGAATATATATTTTGCAATTATTATAATTTTTGCATAATTTTATGTACTTACTTACAATGTTCACATTAAATTAAAAAAAGGCTTTAAGATATGTTTAGTCCTTGCAATTAGATGCCATTTAAAAATTCGTTCCTATAATCGCTAATCCTGGCGATTTACCCTTGCATTGTTTAATCAGTTAAAAATTCGTCCCTTGACCAAGTTAATGACTGTCACGTCATCAAATTAACAAAATGGCATAAGAAAGGACAAAAATACCCTCATCATCCTTCTTCTTCCTCCGCCTCCTCCATCTGTATCTATTTTATGTGGATGATTTGTTTGTTGCTGTTAAGCGTGAATTTTTGCAGGTTTATGATTTGAAGAAATCGAATCCGATGGCTGTAGGTGGGAATAGGAAACAGCAGGCGACATGGAATGGAAATGGATCTGATAGGAAGAAGAATGGCAGTGGTGGTGGCGGTGGTTTGAAGAATGATGGTGATAGGAAAAACGGGAAGAAGAATTTTGAGAAGGAATTTTTAGTGTTGATGATTTTCCTAGGTTTGGATGAATTTTGTGGATGAATTCTGGATTTTGTGGGTGTTGAAGATGAACTCACGTTTTTTTTTCCTTTTCTATTTTTTTTATTTTTAATTTATTTAATTTCAAAAATGTTTATGTAGATTTTTTATTTTTTTTAATTTAATAATTACACACGTGACATGCCACTTAGGCGTTGACTCGGTCAAAATTGACCAAAATATCACTATTGCAAAGATGTTAAATCTTACGAGGCAAAGTTTTTATTTTTTTGTATTAGGGGTGAAAATCGCAACATTTGTAAAATTAGGAGCTTAAAACTGTAGTTTAGCCTTTTTTTTTTTACTTATACAGTTAATGTAAAATTTATGTGAACACAATGAGATCCAAAAATTTAGTTGAGTGATATTTTTATATTATTTATTTTAGTCAATTAAACTTCAAATACATAAGAATTTACTTAAAATTGATTGATGTAATATTAGCAGTTTGCAATTGCAAGATGGAAGAATTACCCGCTGACATGGCATTCTGCCCACGTAGACATGAAGAGTTGTAAACTAACCTTGTGTTTGGCGCGAATGGTACCGGACTGAGAAAGAGAAACCAAAGGAGGAATAGCACCTTCACGACACACCATTACACGATAACTCACATTCTCTTCACAAATCTTCAACAAAATCGCCACCGCTATTTCCTTCTGTCTCTGCGATCCAACCTCCACAATCTCCACCAACACCGGAATTCCTCCTTCCTCCACCAACGCCGTCCTAGCTTCCATAACCGTCACCAACACGCTCATCACATACGCTGACTTATCCACCATGTACGAATCCAAATCCGCCATTAATTCAAGTAAAGGCTTCATAATTCCAGCTTTCACTGCTCTGATTTTGTTCTCCTTCACCGAACACAGCGAGTATAACGCTGTTGACGCATCCTTTTTCCCGCGGATTCCTCCGTTTTCTAGAAGGTTCACCAATGCCGGAATTGCTCCACATCTTCCAATTGTTCCTTTATTCTCTTCTGTCTGCGAGAGACGAAGCAGAGCACATGCTGCATTCTCCTTGGCAGTTGGAGTACCTGTCTTCAAAGCTTTCACCATTGGCTTAATCGCTCCAGAAGAAGTGATAATCTCTTTATTTTCATCACATAGTGAGAGATTGAATATGGCTGTGACGACATATTCTTGCAGTTGAAGATCCATCACCGGCGACGGTGATGATAAAAGTGAAATCAACGGTTTGATAGCGCCGGCTTTTGCAATTCTGAGACGATTTTCTGATTTGTTTTTGGCAAGTAATCTGATTTCCATCGTAGCTTGTTTTTGTTGATCAATGGAAGAGGAATTGAGATCGAGAATCAACCGGCGAATGAGTTCGTCGGAATAATCATCGGAAGCGCATGTAATGAGAAGGCGTTGGATTCTGGATTCAGTTGTTGTAGTGATGAATTCGGTGGATCTGTCACTGTCGCAGTCGCTGAAAGCGGAAGAGGAATTATCGTTGAAATTGAAAGTTCCTTCCATTACGTATAACTGTAATTCGTTACGATAACAAAAGTGACACTGACAAACAAGTAAGTATATGTTGATTAGAGGAAAAGTGATGGTTGTATAAAGTGAGCGTGGAAAAGAGATTTTGGATGCTAAAGCCCAAAAATATGGAAAGAAAAGCGGTTATGGCTCCGGTGGGGTTTGGTGCTGACACGTTTAAAAATTGAATGTTGACTGTACTGAATCCTATTAGGATAAGAAAAAAGTAGCACGTGTGATGAGGGTCTTTAAACGCGTGCGTGTGAAAGATAGAGTGAGTTTTTGGAAGAGTCTCTTTCTTGGTTTTGCTTTTAAAGGTGTTAGTTGGTTTGGTAGTTAGGCTTTAGTTAATTAATAGTTAAAAAATGTGTGCATTGCTTGCTGGGTCGGACGCACATGGTGGGGGATTAATGATGGGAATCAGTACAGGTCTTCAAGACAGGACGGTGATCATGAAGTTTTGGCCATGGTTTGCTTGCCCTTCTGTCTATCATTATTTTTTCTTCTTGTCTACTCTCACTTCCCTTTTCTTTCATTAACGTGGGACAAGCATAACGTATTTTAAATTTGTATGTATGCATGCACTTCACTCACAATACAAAATTCAGAAACAATTTTCTAGCTCTGTAGTAATAATAATACTTTAGTAAAAAACAAATGCCAACTCTGTTGTGATACATTTAAGAAATCACTCTTCACACAACTAACAAATTGCATGCTATCTTTTCTCGATAATTTTAGTGTATTTTTGTTGCATTTTCATTTCCTAAGGACTTTTGCTTGATATACTTCTTCGTTTGTTTCTTATGTTTTAATAGTAAATAAGTATTAAAAATGTATATACCCAAAATCTTAAGATATAATAAAAAAATATATATACTACTTACATTACATTATTAATTAAAAATCGAATCATACTAAATATTATCTGTAAAGTATTTTGTATCGAACAAAAAAGTATTGATTAAAAATCAAGAATAAAAATCATTTTTCCTTTGTACCAAAAAAAAAATTCATTTATTCTAGAGTATAATATTGTCTCACAGTTGTTTCAACAATACTATATCAAAAATGAGTATAATATATATTTTTTTTTGGGTGGTGGGCGTGACGCTTCATTGTGGTGGCGTGATGTCCAGGTTCTTTGTAGGGAGGAGTGGTTTAGTCATAATGTTATTCGTGTTGTAGGAAATGGGAAAAATACTATGTTTTTGTCGGATGTGTGTGTGGGTGAAGTATCTCTTCGAGTCAGGTTTCCTAGATTATTTGATTTATCGCTGAATCAGGAGGTGTCTGTGTTTGATATGTGTTAGTTAGGATGGGGGGTGGAGGGTCAGGCTTGGTCGTGGCGGAGGAGGTTGTTTACGTGGGAGGAGGAGTTGGTGGGGGAACTAATTTTATTACTTCAAAGTGTGTCTTTGCAAGTTGATAAAACTGATACATGACATTGGAAGTTGGAAACATCTCATGTTTTTTCTGTCCGAAGTGCATATAAAATGCAAATTTCTCAACCTATCATTGTTCCTATGGTGGCGGTGTCAGCTCTTTGGAATAAACATGTTCCTCTTAAGGTCGTGCTGTTTGCGTGGCGTCTGTTTCGTGATAGGCTGCCAACTAAGGATAATCTCCTTCGTCGTGGTGTGATTCCTTTAGACTCCCGATTGTGTGTTGCTGGTTGCAATTCAGTGGAAACTAGCTCTCATTTATTTTTACATTGTTCTACTTTTGGTTTGGTTTGGCAATTGTTATTAAGGTGACTGGGCTTTTCAACGACCCTTCCTCTTGGTGTTGTTGATCACTTCAATCAGTTTTCTTGCGATGGTGGTACCGCGAAGGCTCGTGGTGCAATTTCACAGGTTATTTGGTTTGCAACTACGTGAGAAATTTGGAAAGAAAGAAATAACAGGTTATTTAATGGCAAGGATAGCTCAATTCCTCAGGTGGTTGATAAAATTAAGTCGCTCGCTTTCATGTGGTTGAAGGAGAAATACCATTCTCTTCCCTTCAATTATCATGCTTGGTGGCTTAGTCCGTTCACCATTTTGGGCATAGGCTATTTGTTATTTCTGTTTCTGTGCTTTTCGCTGTTTTTGTTTGTAAATATTGTTCTGACTTTGGTGTTTCCACCCTAGTACACCTTGTGCTAGGAAGACCCTTTTGATGTGGTAATATAATTCATTTTAGCCTCTTAAAAAAAATGAGTTTTTTTTTGTTCTTTTTGTCATAAATTGATCAATGCAGAGGAATTATCCAATAAAGATATATTTGGATGGTATTTGGATGGCAGTTTCAATGATTCAACAAAGGAACTAAACTCACACAATATGACGAACAACATTCATCCCAACTGAGAAAGGTATCAATAGTTAATGTCCAACACATCTCAAATAAAAAAGTTTAGTACAAAAAAAACCTTAAAAACACCCAACTTAAAAAGATTTACATGTGCCTTTCAACAAGAGAATTTTAGACTCGAGCCCAAGCTAAGCTACCATAAGATCCAAGATCATACCATCCAAGATTATGAAAAAACATTTGATTTTTTTTTTTTATTAAAAAACATTTTAAAAGGGTAATTGTCTAAGGACCTCCAATGAACAACAACCGAGCCTTATTCCACTAAGTAGGGTAGCTCTGATGAATAAAAGATGAAATTCGAAATGCCAACTCTAAGACATTCATGCCCAATGACTTCGACCCCAGAGGCCAATGCTAACCCTACTTCGAATGGCATCAACAGTCAAAATGAGTTGAGGACCTTAGTCAACTATGCCCAATTTGAATTTCGGAACATAGTTGATTCGGACCAACCTGTTTTATTTTATATATATCTTCAACTAAACATTAAAGTTAAAGGAAATGTAGGCTAAAATACATTCAAATCTTCTGAACCAAAACTAGATTCAACCAAAACTGGATACCGGAATGAAGTAACCTTTACAAGACATTAAACTCTTTTGTATAAGATAATGTTGGTATCATGGTAGCTGATTGCGAATTCAACAATGCTCGCGATGTAATGCTCTAATTCATCCAAGTCTCAATCAACGAGGACTAGAAGAGAGAAGAAAAACCAAAACAGAACACATGAAAGCTCGGCTGCATCCATAGTAGACTTTACCAGTCAATGTATGAGCCACGCTTCCCAAGGAGGAGAAAACTGTCTGCAGAAGCCAGAAGAGCAATACACCATGTCTATACGTCTGATTGATCTTCGATCCTGCATAAAATTTGTTTTAAAATGTAGACTTTGAAACTAGCCAGAGTTATATGGTGTATTGGCTAGTAAGAGATGTATGTTGATGGACCTATTAAAAACCACTCAATCCAGAGAAATGCTTCTTCATGGCTTGGTCCTTCCTGTAATGGTTGTTTCTACCTCCTCCCCTTCCTCTACCTCTCCCTCTCCCTCTGTTATTTGGACCTTGATCTCTACCCTCCACTTCAGAAACATCATCAGATTGTTTTTCCTGATGTTGATTATGTTCAATATGTCTCCCCCCTTCTCTCTTTCCCCTGCCACCGCCACTCCCCCTCCCTTCTGTTCCAGAAACATGGAATTGGTTACCACCTCCTCCCTTGTAGGAATCTGCCAACTTCTGTACCGCGCCAAGAGGAAGGTTGCCCCCACGTCCAAGACCATGTATCAATTCTTTCTGAGCTTCATTAACTAAAGAAGCTTCATTAGAATTTGCAACTGCTACTGCACCAGCCACTTTGTAGCTGTAATTCTTACCATCTTTGACATAGTACTGTGGCTTTTGCCTAGAGCCCCATTTTGTATTAGAGGCATTTTGGCCATAGTTTCCGGTCCCTGTTTCCCTTGATTTTCCCGATTTTTCATTCATTTCGTCATCAATCACTTCACTTTCTTCTACTCCAGATTCTGCTACGCTTAGACCCAAGTCATCAAAAGAGTCATCATACTCATCATCATATTCATATTGCAAAATTCTTGATGCATCTTTCTCATCATTATTGTCCAAAATACTTGGATCAGGTCTGTCGGCTCTAGATTTCCTCACAAATTTTCCAAGTGGAGCAGATGATGGCATCAATGACCCTTCTGTCAGGTTCTTCCCATTAGAAACTTTTGTATTTGAGGACACCGACGTAGAATCAATTAGTATACCTTTTCCTTTATCTTTCCCACTAACATCAATCAGTACACCTTTTCCTTTATCTTTCCCGCTAACAGCAGTGGACTTGGCTTGTAACTGTGGCACCGTCTCTAATGAAGTATCCAAGCACTTCAGATCATTATGAAGGGTTCCTTCTAAAATTCTTTGGATGACCTCTTCTGGATTGTGGTCATAGACCTCGAGACATGCAGATAAAAACCCTTTACCGTAATCAGGGAATAGGTCCCTAATTTGACTGATTTTTGACTCTAAAACTGCAGCATCTTCATCTGTCTGCATGGTTTGGTTCGGCACAGAGATCTTTGCAGAATATGGCTCCCCGTTAATAGTCTCCTTCAAAGAACTCAAAATCCCAGATATATATTTAAGTTGTTCATCCTCAATGAATATCCACCCTGAATCAGAGGAACTAGATTAGAAAAATTACACACTACATTTTAAAAATGCATCAATTTAAAGTATTAGTTGAGTGGTCAGAGAGACCTGATTCCACCTTTAATTTAAACGAGGAATAATCATAATAAGTGTAGCAAATTATGTACAATACCTACTATTATGTGCAAGTGACTTATGCTACTTAACAAATAAGACAATTACCATTATACTTTAATCCCTCAATCCTGCTTGATATATTGAAATTCCTTTCAACACCTTGAAGAAATGTTTCCTTCTTATGGATTTCCTGGAAACTTAATGATACTGAATTTATCTCTCTAAATGTCTGAACCAGAATATCTGCTCTGATGACTGGGTCTTCAACATTGGCAGGAAACATCTTTGTGGCAGCTGGAAGAGGGATGCTATCTAGGAACACATCGTCACTTAAATAGCAAAAGTGCAATAATTGCCACCCAAACTTTACCAATCTCATTCTTAACATCTTCAAACTAACCACAATATTAGAGACTGTGTCATCTTGTTTGCCAGCAAAAATGATATGGAACCCCTTTTGCATGGACGGAATTAGCGAATCATGCAACCTGGCAAGGAAGCTCAGCATCTCCTCATTCCCATATCTAAAGTTATAAAGATCAGAAAAAGATTAAATTGTTTTAGATAAATTTTAATTGTCAATATTAATCATAGATTCTATATTGATATATAAAACAGCATAAATCTGTTAACATATGAAAGGCCAAATTTTTGTCGGATTAGCCATACTTTTGTAGAAATTTACTGTATTCATCTTTATTCATCATAAAAATTAAAAACCCAAGTTTCAATGGTAAGAAATACCTCATCTCAACAGGGGAAGAGAACAATAAAGCTGCTTGTTCGTATGCACTAACAAAAGCATCCATTGATACAATTGCATCATTTATGAAGTCCATCACCTATATCACAAAAATAGATGACATTAACACTATGCTGCATATGTCAAAGAACTTCATGAATCAAGGCACAATATTTTACAATGTGAATAAACTAAATGCTACGTGTTTTAAATAGCCTCGACGTATTCAAAATATGTACCCTTTGCCACAGCGAAATTCTACTTCAAAATTTTAATAGCTTTGAAGTATGTGCAGTAGTTGTTGTCTATGACAATCTGATGGTGTGGATATATGTGAGCACAAAATTATTAATCATCAATTGATCAGCAGTCAATGCCATTTATTCGTGGCTATTCTTTCTTATTTAACGTCCAGGCTTAACTACATTACGTCTGTGACAGTTTCTGAGCTTCACTGGAGTAGTAGTATCTCCACACTTGAGGTAACATTAAGGAGAAGGCTGAGACTAGTACTCAACCGGATTATCGTGAGTACCTGTTTGGAAATGAATTGTTGATAGTTCTAGAATCTAGAGATAATTTTAACATAAATGCTGAAGAATAGACGGGGTGATCATTCTCTAGTGTTCTCATACTGCACTAGTATGCTGCATAAATTAATGGTGGAATACTGGAATTAGAAGCTTCTCATATCTGGTTTATCACTTCCTCTGAAGGTAGAAAATCACAAACTTATATATACAGAATGTGAAGCCTCTAGGCTCTAATATCAGGTTTGTCACCCCAACAAGATTGAACAACTCACTTTCAAAGAGGCAAAAAACAAAGAAAATTACCTCCAGAAGATCAGTTTTTAGTAAAGTAGCATTATGGTCATCAAGACTTCCAGAAGCAAATAAGACCTGTACATAACCCCAAAATGAAAATTATGAATTTGCCTTACAAATTTTTCCTTTATACTAAAATTTAACTATGCACATAAACTTCCTATCAAGATTCAGTCAATTATAAATAGTTTTCTGAAATACTCTATCATTAATTTATTTTTAACATGTCAAATAATGTATGGACATGGCAGAAAAAATGTCATCAGACACATTATTTGTCAACAGGATGTTCAAATGAAATGCACAGAAGAAAATTATCAGGAGTCATTCTTACTTCTTAGATGCTATGTTATTCAAAGGAAAATAATGATACGTTCTAAGACAAAAAATTAAGATTTTGGGCATATATCCAAATAATACAGAAGCAGTCAGTTATGCACATTTTATATACAAGTTTCTTTTAACGCATCACTCAACATAACTTAGAAATGTTGGCGAAGTAATATGTTTCTCTGCCCCAGTTCCTATTTTCATTTCCCTCCCTTTCTTTGAGGGGTGTGTGGTGGGCTTGTCCTAATTCTTTTATTGAAAGTGTAAATTCTAACAATAAAGGGGAGCAGAGCAGCTGTCTGTCATTGCATAAATAAATAAGAACTCGCTATTCATCTAGAAGCAAGCATACAGATGTGCAAAAGCCATTATTTCTATTTTGATCTCGTTATGTGCTGCACTGGTCACAAACATACAAATGTGCAAAAGCCATTATTTCTATTTTATTATTCTGCTTGGCATGTTAAAACAACAGAACCCAAACAAATGAAAGTATTGTAATATTGGTAAGATACCCATCAAGTAATTATACATAAGTCTTGTGAACCAAAGCAGTTTGTAGAACACCAAAGTTGAACATATAAATTATCTAATAATAACATTCATAATGCAATAAATACTTGTGATAACAAGAATCAATAGAACTACATTTTTCATATAAAATTGACTTATTTACCAAAAGATAGTACAAAAACTCAAAGCTGAAAAGAAAATGACTAGCCAATTATGGAAATATCACATTTACACTTTGGAAATTACTGGAATACCTCCAATGATGAACTGCATCGTTCGTGCATTGTGCTTACAATGACCATAAAATGAGATGTTACTGCAGCTAAATTATCATGTAACCAAGGCTGAGCATGCAAGGCATTTTTAACCTGAAAGAGTGAATAAATAAGAAACGTATGGAAGGGAGGTTAAATATGTGGAGGGATGCTCTGTAATTACCACAACAAAGTGTGCATAGAGAAATCACTTGAATTGAGATAGCTTTCTGAATAAAAAATGTGAACAGAATAAATCTTTCTATATATATCACTTGGATAGAGAGAGCTTTCTATATATATCTTTTCATCAATATAGTAACGTGATCTTTTTTCAGAAAGTTCTTTTCAAGTGAACCAAAAAAAATATTAAAATCAAACAGAAAGAAACAAAATAAAGCAGCGGTGCAATTTGGGAGAAAGAGAGAAAACCAAATGATATCATAAATTCCATTTGACAATGACTCAGGAGGCTTCCCAGGGTTAAAAGATCATAATGAACTTCATCCAGTTTTTGTATACAAATAAAGCAAAAAAAGCATCAGCAATACAGACTCACAATAGAAACATATCACTGTAACAATAACAATGACAAACCTCAAAGAAAAAACAAGTACCGAGAAAAAGGTGATTTTAACAGAAAATTAAATGTATTTTTATTGAATCTTAATCTCTGGCCCATTTTATTTTAATGAAAAAAGGCTGTGAAAAAATCTGTTGTACCAAATATATTTGGAAGCCACATGCCCACATGATAGTTGATAGATTAACATCATTATAAAAGATAGCTTCTTCCAAAGGAAATGTTTTTGGTTCTATTATGGACTGAGATGTAGAAAATAGTATATATGTATCGTCTAATCAAAGCATGAGAAATCGTTCAAAGGAAAAACCTTTAGTTTCTAAATAATTCTTCTTAGAAGCTAGGTTTATTGAAACTAAGGATGCCAAAAACAAAATAAAGGATTTTTCTTAATGCACGCTGCATTTAAGGTAATGCTAACTTAATAATATTCCACAATAGTAAAAAGTTCTCACCAGCAATCTTGTCAATTCTTCATTTTCATGACTGTATATGGCACATATATCAAACAACTTTGGCAAATCAAGCAACTTCTTCTCCTGCAAAAGAACTACATGCAATATTAGTGAACAACAGTACAACACCGAGAATACAAAATATGAGGCAATTGCCCAAAAATAAATAGATATAATTTTATGAAAAATACATTAGTAAATGTGTGATGTTTAGTTACTATATGTTCCAACTCAGACATAAGTAGTCAAATATGCAAATGACCAAACAAATTTTACAAATTTTTAAGAATCAATTACCACCATTGCCTGTGAGCAATGTTATTGATGGCTGATGACAACTCCTGCCGCAAGCCAAAACCCGCTATAAAGAGTACAGCTGATGGCATTGCGGCCAAAGGCAAAAGTATGGCAGCCATAATAAAAATATACAAATACAATAAACTAAATCGATGGAAATCAAATAATACCATAAATCTCATAGGAATGTAAATGGACTAGTGCTGATAAAAATTAATATCGCAAAACTGACAGTAATATAAATGGACTAGTTAGAAAAAAAAATAGAACCATGACACCAGATTAAACATAGTTACACAAACAAAAAAGAAAATAAGAGATATAAGGAGACAACAGAAAGCAGATATCAGAGACAACAAAGAGAAGAAGTTTCCAGAAAAGAGAACAATCATCTGAAAAGGAAGAAAAATTAATATTGTTCACGGGAAATGGAGGTTGAGGACGGCTTGTGCTCTCCGATAGAATAAACCTTTTAGGGTTTTCTCTTATGGGCAGAGTTATCAATGATGGATGGAAGATTATGGCGGAAATCCATCAGATAAACATTGCAGAAATTTGACGACACTGCTGACGGTCGGGTCTCCATTTCTTTACCCTGACTTTCAACCCACCGTTCCTACCGCCATGCCATGGCACCATGAGAATGCCATTTGTCATGGCCTGCCATTCGAAATCCACAGCATATATTCTAGATGATAGTTTTTTGAAAAACCACCAGAAAGAGTGAGTGTGAGTAAGAGTGACGCAGAACTTGTACACAGCCAGCAAGAAGAGAAGGATCATGAAGATAATGACAATATAAGGAAATTAAAATAAGGAAATTAAGTAATAGGGCAACTATATCGGTAAAATTAAAATAAAAACAAAAAATATTTTAAAAAGGAAAATTAAAAAAGTTGCAATCTCATTTTGTGCTAAGACATTGATACGAATATTATGAGCTGTATTTGCAAGCAATCATTAATAATTACAAATAAACCATGTAGATGAATCGCGTAAAAAACTTATGGTATGCTCAGCTAAAATGAGATCACTGTCCACAAACTATAAAAGGGCGTAGGAGATCCCACCTTCATGATCTTTTGAACTGAGTGTATCAGCAGGTCGAGCACCAGGATCTCTATTGGAAGACCTGCAAAACAAATTCCACTTAAAAACCATACAAAAGAAAGTTGAAATCATTGTACTCCAACTTATTAGAAACTTACATTCGATACAATATCATGAAAACACGACGGCTCAAATCATGCTCTCCAAAAATAACACCAGCAACAATCCCTCTGGCCCCACGGTGAGGGAAATCATACCACCTGCTCCTAAATTGCAGAAAGCTGTTGAGAAACTCGTGTAGGGAGGAATCACTAGCCACTACAAATACAATCCAAACAAACAACAATAGCAAAAACAGTTAGAAATTGATAAAACAAAACCGATGTGAACAAAGATTTCCAATGTAACAGCACGCGCCATGCATCAATGATGAATTTTAACAAATATTGGTTAGATAGTATTACAATAGAAGTTAATACATATACACAATCAATCATAATAGTAAATGTTAAACTGATTAGAATAAACCTGAAAATGATGTACCTTGTGACCAAAAATCTTTGGGTTTCAACTTGAGCAAGCGAGACAACTGAGAATTAAGAAGATCGACAACTTTCTGAGATTCAAGGGCATCCAATCCACCATCTTCTGCGCCAAAACCAGCAGCGACAGCTTCATCTTGCGGCAAATAATACACGAAATTGCCATTCACACCCCCCAGTTGAACCCTACCTGACGAATTATTGCTATTGCTACCGGAACCAGAACCAGAACCAGTTTGTTGTTGTTTTTCTCTTAGAGAAGTTGACAAGGTTGGAGTCGGATTTATAGGGACAAATTTCTTCTGTACTTTGTTGAAACCCTTATTGTTGTTGTAATTTTCTTGCTTACCTTGACCGAAACGATTCGACATTTTTGTTATCAGAATCGTTGATGGAAGCCGAACAGTGATCAGAACTATGAACACAGTTTTTGAGATGGGTTCACCGTTCTAAGGTGACTTAGGTTAATGCTACCAGGTTTTACCTTTACCGTTTTCCCGAATCACAAAATCTTTTTTGTTTTTTCGTAACAGGTAGTAAAAATCAAATTGATCTTTTTTTCTTTTGTCAAAGTCAAAATTAATCATTTTTTTTTTTACAGAATGTCTTCTTTATTTTTGATATATAATGTCTTTGTTCATATTCTATCATATTTGGATCAAAATGGAGCGAAATGGATTGATTGAATAAAAATATTCAATTAAGTGTTTGATACTTGTTTAAGTCTGATTAGAGACTCTAATGGTAAAATAACACTATTTAAAAGTTAACTTTGGATCTTAGAGGAGGTTTTTTGGTATTGCTACTTGTTGAGCTTTGATTATTAGAGACTCTAATGGGAAAACTATTAGAGGATTATACCGTCGGTCGGAGCTTGTTTAACTATTTGGAAAGAATTATGGGCTCTTCGCCTTGTAATTAAATTTGCTTCACATTCGCTTTCTTAGTTGGAGAACTTCAATTTGTCATATGTTTCGTGAAGCTAATAGGTGTGTTGTTTGTTCTATTAGCTAATAAAAGGGTATCCTTCGCTAGTTTTTGATTGAATTTTAGTTGAGTAAATATTTCGTTCTTTGAAACTCTTGTTAGAAAATGATGTAAGAGACACTACTTTGTTTGACTTAAATCGTAATTTAAAATTTTTCAATACATGTTCCCACATATAACTAAAACCAATAATCCAATAGTATTATTGATCAAAGCTTCTCTAGAAATTGCATTGGTCATTCCCATTCATACATGCATGCGTGGTCTAGAAAAGGATGTATAAGCTAAAATTTTATTGACCAAATATATAAGCTAATCTTATTGACAGAAGAGTCCTACAACTGCATACTTGACAATGTTTCATGCAACATAAGACACAAATCATCTTGTTTGGAAATTGGAACACTTAAAAACTACAGAATAGAAAATAATTATTCAGAAACTAAATAATTTGCAAATCCTATATAAAAATAGGTAGGATTTCCAAATCATTAGATTATACTTAATACATGATAATATGTAAATGAGCTAAGTTCTTATATCTAATATCACTCATAAACAGGCTTTATTTTAAGCTCATGGTGGTGGAGAAATCTTCCTGTTGAGATTGAATCCAATGTCAAGTCCATTATAAGCAATTGGGGCGTACATCCACAGATCATCAGAGCTTAGAAGCTATATAAGAGAAAAATTCATATTAAAAAGATGTTATTCTGATTGAACATATACACCTGGATATTTCTAAACAGAAATTAATTATTAATCGCCTATCTTTCGCAACTCATATATTACCTTGATTTGGAGCTGCAGAAATTTCACATATTGGATTGCATCTTCAAGCATTGTGCTTATATCAACCTGTATGACCATCCATATATGAAATTATACATCTCTCAAATAGTTACAGGCCCCTTTGAACTGAAAAACATTCATGCAAAAATAAGTTACCTTTGTTCCATTTGGTACAAGATTCTGTAGAGTTCTGAGTCTCTCGTTTATCTTCTCTCTTCTTTTCTGTAAGATTCAAAAAGACAATAAGCACCACATATATTGCTATCTACCTCATTCGCTTTGCGAATCCAGCTACGCCATCAAGGGGCTAGTGTGAGTGACCATCCTTCCAAACAAGAAAAGAAGGCCACATGCTATGGTTCACAGGAGGAATAGTTAAACAAAAGGCATTTGTACTTAAAAGAAATTGATAATTACCCTTGCATAAAGGCTTTGAGGATCTGTTGCTGATCCTCTACTAGCTCTTTTCTTTCCATTGCAGTTGAGAGACACAGTTGATTTAGATGCTGCAGAAGCTCCTCCACTGTTTTCCTCACACATGTTTTGTTCCTCTGAAGTATAACCACTAGAGGTATGTCCATCTACACTTGCATTGGCTTCTTCTGCCTTGTTCTCATTTCTATCAACCTTCTTGCTCTTCTTTGACTCTGCATTCTTCATGCATCTTTGCACCTGAGTTAGGAAATCACAAAATGTCAAATTGGTAGTAGTGGTCATATTACAACTGTCTCTCACAGGATTTGAACTTTGTCCTTTGAGATTACAAAATGTTAGACTAAGCTGACAAAGTAATCAACCGATGGAGTAAATATCGTATGATATAAATATAGACAAATTAAGCTTACATCTTTTGCAGCACGAGGTTTTTTCTTAGGGTTCCCACATGAGTTTATCTTATCTTCTACATGTACCTGAAATTCTGGCACATCAAGCATCCTTTTCAACTTCAACTTAGGTTGGACTTGATTGTGATCAAAATTCTCTGTTCTGTCATTATTATTAGCTAGCACATGATCAGAACAATCAAAATAGTAGTTTGTGTGACCTTGAGTACTATGATTACTTTCTTGTGAATTATAGTTGATGTGAGAATCAAAAGAATAAAACACATTAGTATTCATGTTTCCCTCAGCTTCAGAAGGGGAGCAAAACATGGATTGTACTCCAAAGTTCCCATTATTTTCTCCGAGCAGAAGCGAGGTTTGATCAAGCAATTGTGGTGGAGAGTCATCATGGTCTTCAGTTGCAAATATTCTGCGGAAGCATTCCCATTCACCATCATCAGGGATAGCTCCAAGTGTTTCCATTTTTCTTGGAAGTCTTCTAAGAGGGAAAGGGCTATATTAAGTATAAATGGTTGGTACTTAGGTACTTACTTGTCTTAAGCAAAATCAAAACACAAGATATTTATACTTAACATAGGGGTTAACTACATTTGTAAATAAATAACATAAACAATTTTAATTGGTAATGATTGTGATGGGTAGGTACCAACTAATTTTGTGTAACTAAACTCAAGGCCAATAGGAGGCAAGCAACAACTCATAGGAGAGCCAAATTTGATGGGAACGATAATGTAGAAAAATACCGTTATTCTAGACACCTCAGAGTCAGATTTGTAACTAAAACTATCATAAAAAAGACAACTCTTGGTCTAACCATCTAATCCTAAGTATAATCATAATTGGGAAATGAGTATAACTGAGGTTAATTATTATGTGTTGGTTTAAAGTGTGATTGGTTTGTCTCACCACACAAACCGGTTTTGCGGGGTTGTGTTAGGCACAACCACAAATTTTAAGATGGTACTAAAGTCACCTCTAAAATTCGTTGAGCCACCTGCTATCAGATTCCATTATCAGGAAATCCATCATTTATATCCACGCATCTAGCCCAATAGTGTTGGACGTGGCGGTGTTAAAGAGTCTCCAAATATTGTATCTTTAATATTCGTTGGGTCATCTGCTATCAGTTTTTGCAATCGGTCACCAAATATTTATATCCATGCATTAAGTCCAATATTGTTAGGCGTGAGGGGTATGTTAAAAGTCCCACATTGGACGTGGATATGGTATGAATAAGTGTTTATAAGTGGGGACAATCATCACCCTACAAACCAGTTTTATGAGATTGTGTTAGTCTCAACCATAATTTTTAAGCTGCTATGAGAATCTCATCCTAGATTCTCATATGATCTTAACAAGTGTTTATAAGTGAGATAATTGCTCTATCCGACCCTCAAGTTGCTCGGCCCCTAAAAATAAGTCGATTAGGAGTTACGACCCCATAAAAAAAAATATCAGGTCGTGACTCTTGATAGATTTGTGCAATCGGAAGTTACAAACCATTAAACCTGAGACTTTTGAGCAATTTGAGGGGAAGCTATAGCAGTTCTCTATAAGCGAGGGAAATCATCACCATAGGTGTTTTGTGGTTGTGTTAGAGCCAACCACAAATTCTAGAAACTATAAATGCGCTACATGTTTGAAATCAGAACAAAGTCTTATGTGGACTAGTCCTATTGGATTATCATTAGTATGTTGTTGCTCCCGGTGGCATGGTTTCAAATTGCTAAGGCAGCAATATTATAGTTAGGGCAGTGTCTGCAACAACCGCAACGTAGTGGACACGGCAACCGCATCAGACTGCCATGCGTGTCGCAATACCCGCATTCGCAATCACAACTTAAAACCATGTCTGGCACTTCAAAGGACTCTCAACAGTGTGTTAATTAAATATAGTGATAAACAGAAAGAATTGTGTGTGGAATAGATGGAAATAAACAACATTAGTTTGGTCAATGGGCGGCCACATCGTGGGGATTAGTCTGACATTCTTTAAGTCATCTAAAAACCGACATGACAACCAAGGATACCCCAACCCTGTTTCCTTCAATCATTCCCAGGTCCCCGTTAGCATACACTAATGTATTTCATATATTGAATTTTGTTTGGTCTTAATCTTACTAACGAGAGCTCTAAAGTACTAACAAAATCTGGTTTTATTCTGTGGTAGGTATTCTAAGTATTTTTTTTTTGAAGAAATAGGTATTCTAAGTATTAAAACTACAGAACAAGTGTTCATATTATTTCTATAATAAAAGATAAAAGTTAAATTATTTTTTATATAAGTTATAAACTGTTTTTTTATAAATTATCTTGAAGTATGAAAATAAACTGAAAACATTATTTTGTTGTTTCATAACTTCAACAAATACTTATGTTAGTAAAGTCTTACACACGCTACTACAGTCCAAAATACAAATTCCACACCAACCAAATACTCTTCTCAATCTCAATATATTATAATGCGGGCTAAAGTAGAACATGTCAACAAAATGCTCATGCATGGTTGTAGCTGCTTTGGAACAGATGAAAAGTCATTTCCACGCGTCTTAAGATATATATCCACCTTTAAAAATTCATGCTATTCTAAAACAAAATGCAAATTCATATAATATTAATTCATGGTGGCACTATGAGTCTTGTGTGTGTGGCAGAGAGTATAGAGAAAGAACCATGCATGAGCATTTGTAAGTATGGCCAAACTTAACATAAAACCGTTTTTTTTTCTTTACAAATGATCAAACTTAATGCTTAAAAAACCCAATTAAAGGGTTCATGCGATCTCTATAATTTCAAAAGATGGCCAAACTTTGAAGCAAAGCTAGTGTAAGTATGCTTTTACAGTTATTTCCTTTCTGAATTTCTACATATACTCGTATGTGTGTAATCATAATCTCGAGAGAACACAAAACACATCCTTCATTTGCATGAATCTCAGGAAAAAAACAATTCGTGAATGACAAGTTGTTTGTTATCATCCTACCAACTAGATCAAGTTGATCAAACGACAAAGAACGGTGGTAAAGGAGGAGGTAGACGTATGGAGACGGAGATCTTGTATCTACCTTATGAATTGATAATCCAGATCTTGTTGAGGTTGCCGGTGAAGTCTCTTATACGCTTCAAGTGCGTTTCTAAGTCATGATTTTCTCTTATCTCTGATCCTCTCTTTGCAAAAACACATTTTGAACTTACCGTTGCACACACTTAATGATTTAGAGATTTAGAAGCATCACTTAATGATGATAGCGCTTCTACTTCACCGAACCTTAATTTTTTGCTTCCCCAATCTGAGTATAATCTTGAAATTAAAGGTTCATGTAGAGGGTTTATAGTTTTAAGTTGTTCTTCAAACTTCTACATATGGAATCCATCCACCGGAGTTCACAAACAAATACCTTTCCTCCTTTTGGTTCCAACGTAGATGCAAATTATTTTTATTGGTTTGGGTATGACGAGTCAACAAATGATTACTTGGTAGTTTTAATGTCCGATGATCCAAACTCAGCTAATTTTTTATCACACTTAGAGTTTTTTTGGTTGAGAGCTAATACATGGAAAGAAATTGAGTGTACTACTGGTGCTCACTTCCCTTATATGAATTCATGTGATGATCCTAGAGTAGGGTGGCTCTTCAATGAGGCTATTTATTGGTTGGCTTTTCGTCATGATATATCCATGAATGTTATTGCTGCATTTGATTTAATGGAAAGAAAATTTTTAGATGTGAATTTGCCAGATGATTTTGACCATGAACCTACCAATTGTGGTTTGTGGGTATTTGGAGAATTTCTTAGTCTAAGGGTTGTGGATTGTCATAATGATATAGTTGAAATATGGGTGATGAAAGAATACAAAGTTAGTTCGTCTTGGGAAAAGACTCTTGTTCTTCCTATTGATGACATTCCCTCTCAGTACTTTTACCCCTTAAGCTCTACAAGAAGTGGTGATATTATTGGAACAGATGGTGATACCGGATTGGTTAAGTATAATGACAAAGGACGGTTGTTAGAGCATCGTTTCTATTGTAACGATCCACATGGATGCCAAGTAGCTATGTATACAGAGTCTTTGCTTTCACTTCCCGGTGACAGTGAGCAAACTTAAGAAGATGAAGAAATAAGAAGAATGAGGTTGTAAAATACTCTCACATGCCATTTTCTTGATATTTAATTATATTGTATCGTGAGCCCTTGTGTGGCTGCATTTGTAACATGAGCCGGTATGCCACATGAGTTGTGTTAAATGTACTTATTAAGTTTGTTATTATTCAATCAGGTTGTTTTAGAGTTTGTTTAGATGGTTAATTATCTATCCTCTTAGTTAATAGTTAGTTTCTCTTTTTTAGCTTTCCTTTGTATTTTTCTGTTTTTTTTATTCTCTACTACTTCATTCCCTACACATACAAAAGGGATTGCACTCTGTAAATAAGTTTTCTGGTTTTATTGAATGAAGAGTGTGTGAAAAGTTCAGCTTCATCTTCCTTCAATAGTAGGCAAGCAACAACTCCTAGGGGAGCCAAATTTAACTAAAGCAATGTATCATCAAAGGACAACTCGAGGTCCATGTACATTTAATAATAATTTGGAAATGACTATAACTTAGTATTCCAGTATTGTCAATCAATTAGAGTTAGTTAATAGGTTACCAAGTTAGTAGATAAGAAGGTTAGTTATTCCAAATAGGGTTAATATGTCTTTACCCTTGTAATTTGGGCGAGTTCTGGTTTACTTCCTGTAAAAAAAAAAGTTTAGATTCCAACCCTATAATATCAAGATTCTCCACAAAACACCCTTGTAATATGAAGATTCTCCACAAAACACCCCCTAACCTCATCCAGACGCTGACGTGGCACGCCATTGTGTAATTATTTTTATTTTTTTTAAAACCTGACACGTGTGTAATGGACACTGACGTAGCACGCCACTGTGTAATTATTTTAATTTTAATTTTTTAAAACCTGAAAATTAATTTTAAAAAATTTTAAAATAAGAAAAAAAAAAAATTTAAAAAAACCAAAGTTTGGATTAAAAAATTCAGAAAAAAATTAATATTCTTTTACCAAAACATTAAAAAAATTAGCTTATATTATTTTTTTTCGAATGTTTTTAAAATTTTAATTTAATTTGGATTTTTTAAATTTTTTTTCAAAAGTTTCAAAATACACTAAGTTTAGAAATTTTTTTATTTTATATATAATTTTTTGAGAAATATATATATAAAGAAAACAACCCCCAGATTTTTTTTTTGTTGAGAATATTTAAAAAACTTCTTTTTTGAAAAAAAAAATCTGTTTTAATTTCGAAAAATATATATTTCCATATTTTCGAAAATAATTTAAAAAAATTTTCGAAATAAAAATTTTGAAATATGTATTTCAAAATTTTCGAAAATAATTTAAAAAATTTATGGAAAATTAATTTTTTTTTAAATATATATTTTTCGTAAATTATAAATTTTGGAATTTTCGAAAAATGTATATTTCAAAATATTAAAAAAATTTGAAAATTATTTTTTGTAATAAAAAAAAATCCTGATTTTATTTTT
>Ga0315915_1002495_pt1 | contig 23209 bp, 11 predicted proteins | sample MpolbnodulesMG_FD_207738 | JGI IMG/M metagenome (GOLD analysis project Ga0315915, IMG submission 207738) | Medicago polymorpha root nodule microbial communities from Los Angeles, California, United States - branched nodules | ecosystem: Host-associated > Plants > Roots > Nodule | place: USA...
CACGTGATTAATTAAAACATAGCACATTATCACAGATCATCTAAACTAACTTCTTCCTCTATTCCCTCCAATAGAGCCCTGATCTCTTCGTAGTTCTTGGGTCGGATCAAACTTTTTTGAATTTGTTCAGCATATCTAACCAACGAAGCGTCCAACTCGATTGGTCCTCTAGTATTGTGCTGATCAAAGATAGCGAACATGGTTATCACGTCGTCGTCGTTCGTGAGTTTCATCTGGCTGAACCGAAGAGATCCGGCCGAGTTGGACAATAGACATCGATATTCAACACCAATCACCCTCCTCGTGTCTATGTGGTTGAGTTTACGGATGATTTGATGCAGCTGATCCTTCAGCCCAGAGAGGGTGACATCATTGCGAATCCAAAATAAATGGGGTGGTTATCCCCCGTTGTAGTAGACTGCCGCTAGCTTGATGTTTGGATCAAAGCCAGGGGATTCCATGAATTTTTTTCTGGTGTAGTTTACTTGTAATGAAAACAGAGACCCCTATTTTTATAGGTATCTGGGCGTTGTAGACCACATAAATTGTCGGTGCAATGTGGATCACACAAAAGAATCATATGCTGCAGCAATCCGGATTATGCAATTCGAACCATCATTCACCCTAGAGAAAGTACCAAGTTTCTCTTTGTTTCACCAGGATCGTATTAATTCGGATTACAAAATCCGAAAAATAAATGTGCAATTCGGATTATATAATCCGGACAGCATCAAATTCATTTGGACGGTGATCTGCACCACATAGAAAACGTTTTTTTTAATGGTTTTGGCCAAACACGTTTTTTGACCCTATTAATGATTTTTTGACCCTCCCTTCCTATAAATACCATCCAAGTCTCCACCATTTCTCACACAAACATCTCTCAACCTCTCCTCCTCTTCCTTCTACAACCATGTGTTTCCATCATTGACCTTTCATAGAAAGAGGCATCTTTAAAAAATTTCAGGGATTGTATGAACGGTCAATGGAGATGAAACCATGCTGCAAAGAAGTGTGGTTCATCTGGGGGGTCATGTTAGTCAGTTTTGATCTGAGGTTGGTCTGTCTGGGTGTCATATTGACCATCATGGTCTCTTGTTCCCTAGAGGCCCATGTGCCTTCACCAACTTTGGTTTCTTCTTCCCATCCCCCCTGTTTCCCCTCCAACTGTGGCGTGGCTGGAGTCACTGGTATAGCTTACCCCTCCCTCTTCTTAGGCTTTTGGGAGATTAGAAATTGTTTTAGGTTCTTATGTATTAAGCTTAGAAGACTTCAACATTATTGTAATTATTATTCATATATTATTAAAAATGAGTTCTATTTTTTGTGTTCTTTTTATTTCTGTTTTTTTATATTTATTTGCATTTATTTTACGAATTTGAAAGCCTAAAAATAAAAAAATTCTGGAAAAAGCATTATGGATTTTAAAATCTGGAAAACACCAAAAATTTATTTCGGAAAACATAATCCAGACAGGGGTATTTTTGAAGAAAAAAAATAGGGCGTGCGAGTAATCCATAGGGTGAGAAAAGTAATACTCAAATTATTTCTGAACGTCAATCCACCACCATTAAACTCAAATATATATATACTTTGGTTCGTAATTGAAAAATCAAACAAAATTAGATCTGATCCAAGTGATTTTCACAAGAGAACATCTAAACATTTCCAATAATATTTGATTTTTTATGGTTCTTTTTATCGTTTTGTGATTTTAATTTGAACGGATTTAATATACAAGACATGCCATCACCATCCGTAAAAGTATATACATTAAAAAAACATAAAAACTGCAATTTTTTTCTTTCCACTTTTTTATTACAAACAACAAAAGATAGAATTTCATTTTTATTTGAAAATTCTAGAAAGAACATAGAACATGCGTGATACTTAAAGAGGCATCTTTGGAGAGAAGCACAAGGCCAGGAATATAACATTACTATAAAGCCAAAGCTAGTGGTTGTGCTTTCGTGCCATATAACATTACTCTCTTGAAGATTACGATGGTTATTGTTGGAAAAATATGAACAGATCCCACTCTCTTTGAAAATTTACTCTGTTTCACTGTGAAGTAGTGTTAATTTGTTGTGAGCAACATGTTTTGGGATTTGGACGTGAGGTTGTGACAGCTGAACAAAAAGGGGTGAGGAAGCAGCAAGGATATGAACATACAGCAACCACAGCAGGGTTATCATGTGAGGCAAAAGCATGAGGTGAGGGTACATGAGAGAAAAATATCCAATGTGATAAGTTTATGAAAGATTTAGTGAGCCATTAAGTAAAAACTAGAAACAAGATTGCGTGTAAAGTTTCTTTTCCTGATCTAATTTTTAAACCATGGTAGCACACAAGGAGGGAGATGGGAGCAAACAAGGAGGGAGCATACAACAATAATATCAGATTAGTAAAATCATTTAAATAAATGTGAACAAAGTTTTCCTTCCTTTCTGTCCGACAGTTACTTTTTTCCACAAAAAACTAGACGCAAACCAAACAAGACCAAGTGGTAACCCCAGAAACAAGTAAACAGAAATAGAGAATTTATATAGAAACAGAGCACAACATGAAACAGGTGTGTTTACTCTAACCAAACATGGTTCACGGTTGGTACCGGACCAAATTGACCGACAAAACAAAATTTTACAAAACTTATCTTCCAAGCTAAGGATGAAGAAATTTTGAAGTAAAACTCCAGGTTTTGGCTTTATAAAGTTAAAAATTATTGTTTAGACCGAGTTAATAAATAGAGTAATCCTACTTGTATATTTGACCATACAAATATAACGTAAGCAAAGATTATAGATAGAGTAGGCACAAGTTCCGGTTCAATTGTCATTCAAATATAAAGTTAACAAAAATTATAAATAACATTACCAAAAGAAGTCAGAATGGAAAATACAAAACAGGAAATAAGCAAACTAAACAACTTTCTAGAACGAACAAATGGTTCCGTAAATCTAACAAACCAAAATACTTCATAGTAGACTTTGCAAGATCTAGTCATCACCAAAAAGACCAAAACCAATGTCCTCATCGGATTCTTCTTCAGGCTCATCCCTGGCAGCAGCAGGCGCAGCGGCAGGCGCAGCATAAGAAACATCAGCCGGGGCAGCAACAGCAGCTACAGCAAACTTACTTGGGTCCTGCATTATACAAAATTAATGAATTAGAAATAAGGAACTAGTAAATATTCTAAGTGTACAATCATTCAAGAGTCCAAGATAAGCCAATACCTTCAAGTAATCCTTAACCTTGTCAGCCTCAGGGAAAGAATACTCAGTTGCAACTGCAACAGCAAGAACATTCTTGTATGCATTCACGAACATGTGAGGTGCAGCAGCGAGTGTTGGATAAGAGATGGCCAAGGAAAGTGAAGTAACCATTGAGACACCAATGGCAAACTTCGCAACAAGGTCATCCTCGGTAAGATCCAGAACCTCAGGGCTAAAAACGGAGCCATTGTCATACACAGAGAGGACCACAAGTCCATATGAAAAGGGCCTGATGCCTAGCTTGGCAAGCAATGCAGCTTCAGAAGAGCCAACCTTGTCTCCCTTCTTGATGAGTTCAACAGGGGTAATGATTTCCACAGTACCCTTGTTAATCTTTGTGGGAATGTTGAGCACCTAAAGTTTCGAAGTTAAAGATTAGTACTGAGTATAAATTCCATTACAGTAATACTCATATTCCAATGGAGCAAGATGACACACCTGGAAGAAAGAGGTCTGGGAGGGGTCAAGCCCCGTGTTGCCAGGAGGGACAACAACATCAATTGGAGCAACCAAACCAACACGAGCAGGAGCTCCAACCTATTCCAATTAAAGGGAAATATCATTAAATTAATAGGACTAGTGAGGATATAAGATGTTGAATCGTTATTCATCAAACTAAAATATAACAGCATTCACAATGAGGATATTGACGACCAAGGAAAATGTCAGATTGACTTAGCGAAAACAAAATAGAATAAAGATTGAAGTGAAACTTGAGGGAATAAAAATTAGGAGTGGACCTACTTTCCATGCTTCAGATATAAATTAAATAGCCAACCATTTACTTGATTGAATGTACAAGAATTTGTGATTGTTTAGAACCCGTTGAGGCTAACATTTGTTTGTGAGTCAAGAGTTAATTTCAAACATGTATATTCAAGTAGTTTTACTAACAGTGATACAAAATAACAGTTAGGGCTTGTTTGCATAAACAGCTTATAATGGTAAGTACTTATGCATTTGCTTACATAACCACTTTTCATAGAAAAGGATAAAAGAAAGTTAAATTGTTTTTGTATATGCTATAAGCTTTTTACATAAGCTAATCATCATAAGCTGTTCTCATAACTTTTCCTGAGCAGTTTCACAAAAATATGCCAGGAGAAAAGCTTCAAAATTCAAATATACCAATCTAACAACAGGCCCTTATATTTTGAAAAACTTAACTTTGTCTTACTTCACAGCTAGTTACCGAGAAAACCCAAAATCATAAATTACTTCTAATTCAAAATCAATTTTAAGCAAATCATCAAATCAAATTTTGCAAACTGAAACTCAATCAAAATCATTTCAACAAACATTTACACAAACACGCATAAGTTTACAACTAGCACGCCCATCATTAAAATTAAAAACTCATTGAAAAAGAGAGTGGCACTATACTAAAAGCATTTCATATGACACACTGGCAATCTACACTGTATACGACAATTATGAAAAGTTGAGTTTACCTTGTACTTGGCAACCTCTTCACTGACCTCCTTGAGGTCTCCTTTGGTGAAAATCAAACCCACATTTCCCTGATTCAGTGGTCATAATACTATTATTAAAATCCATAAAAATCTCAACTAAAAATAATTACTCTCAATCTAGTATAATAACCAAATAGTGTCAAAAAAAGTATGATAACTAAAAAAAATCAATTTTGATTATGAAAATTAGTAATTCTTAATCCAGTAAACAACCAAAATTTAAGCCAATTGCTTGCCAACACCGACACATAATTACCCAATTCTTCGTTCTAGGTTAACTAAACAACATGAAAATACTATCAATCTAGTCTAATTTAATACTATCAATCTAGTCCAATCTAATAACATTATAATTAAACAAAAATTGATAACAATAAAATAGCACATAATAAAATAAATAAAAACATACAAGATTTAATCATATAGATCTCAAAAAATGAATGAAACAAAACAACACAATTCATCATTATTAACAAAAAAAAAAACTAGAGATCGGAAAACTTACAACAAGGAGAGGGATAAGGTTAAGAAACGCATTGTTCCCAGTTTTCTCAGCGTGCATCCTAACAGATCTCTTCATCATAGTATTCTTCCCCATAAGAACAACCGAATCACCACGTAAACCACCACGAATATTCTGAAGCTGGTTTGATCCAACGTTATCAGCATTAACAATCAGAATCTGAGTGAATTCATCTAGAAGCTGGCAAAGCTTAACATCGTAAGCTTGCTTCTTCTCGGCTTTGGTTGGTTTTGGTGCCATTGGTGATGATGTTTGAGTTTTTTTTTAGGGTTTTGATGAGAGCAAAATTGAGGGCCAAGACGAAGATTTACGTCAAGGCGGACAGCAACGGCGCCGTCGCTTTAACCTCTGGTTTTGCGGAGGTTGGTTGGTTTTTGGTAGTGAAAGTTTAGCAAATGCGGAAACCCTAGAAATTGTGAAAATGGTGAAAAGATGTTTATATAGTGAGGAGAGAAAATTAGGGTTTTGTTTTAAGTTTTTTGTTAAGGCCCAAATAAATTATTGGACCAAACATAGGAAATTGCTTTTCCCACTTCAGAATTTGCTATGAAACATTAAAAATTACACATTTATCCTCAACGACAGTTAACTATCATTCGTGTCAAAATAAAAGTTAAACACTGAACCACATTTAGCTGCCGTCGAAAAAACAGTTTTCTCAACCATATTTTATTATGCAGTTTTTTATCCTATATAGTTTCCCCGCATTACGATATTTTTTATTGTTGGATGACAATTTCCCCAAAGTATATAAGCTTCATTCGATAGACATTTTTTTTTAAATGGAGGTTAACTACGCCAAAGAGAATGGAGAAGAGAAAAATGTTATTAACTAATGTGATACCATCTGTTATTTTACAACTGTCTTTTGAAAGAATTTAAATTATATGTCTTAAGGTTAGCTATTAACCAATCAACTCAACTGTAGACATAGAACTATTTTAGTTTGATTTTAAAATTTCTTTATCACCAAATTATACCTGAATTTCCTCATAAACTCAAGTTGAAATATATAACTTTTTTGTTGTGTTTTATCTCAGACTTTTAGTGACTTTTTTCTCATTGTTGAAGTATAATTGCATCTAAATGTTTCTCTTGAAGCAGAGTTGATGTTGGTTATACTCATTAAAAAGTCACTTTGGTCACAATCTCCCTCCAACAATGAGAAAAAACCTTATTTATGTCCAGATTTTTTAAGGCACATGAGCCCATAGGTAAAAAAAAAGTTATTTGTGAAGGGTATCCTCTACTGTAAATACAATTGAAGATGACCTCGTTGAGATTTACTTATTAAAAGAGGGAGAATGTTAAACAATGCTATTAAAGTATTGGTTAAGCAATTAAAACAAATAACTTTTTATAAAAAGTGGTGTAATTATTACTTAATTAAAAGTCAAAACTTATATTTTCAAAACAAATTTTATATTTATAAATTCTTTCATCTCCTGAGAGCACTGGTTAGCAAAACCCTTAGATGATTTATCTTCCTTTTCGGGTCACAACCACCTCTGATTCACCGCATCTTTGGAGAGGTAGTTGTTATTTCAAATTTTCGGATGAGTTTTCGTCCCATCATCAAACAAAGTAACTGATTTCATTTTTTGTATAAGACCAACTGTCTAAGCTCTTTTCTTTCACCACTTTATTTTATTTTATTTTCATAAAAACTCTAATGATTATATGTTTGCATAAATTGCCTTATTCACGACAACTGGAGAACTGATCACTATTATTACCATTTCAGTTGAACCATTGGTACATTTCATGTCTAAATTTATGTCGGGCTGAAAGTGAAAAACGACGAATCACGTACATGTGTGCCATGGTCATAAAGCTTCTACAATGGTTGAAGGTTTGTGGATGCCCATCCACCAAAGCAATGAAAGGCATGGCATGGAAGCTTCAAACCTAACAAACATATTTCATAGGCAATTTTAGAATTTTGGGCTACGATAGCATAAACCTTAAGAATAAAGTATCTAAAGGACTATCAACCAAAAGAGACAAGAGCTTCAACGTTCTCAATGAAGATGCAACGTCGAGTTGTCCAACACCCCATTATTGGCGGTGTAAATTACACAAAATGGGTAAGCGAGGATGTAAGAAAGATATAGTTAATAAAATTTATGCGATTGTTTTTGCTTTAAATTAGTTAAAACTATAAACTTTTATAAAACCATAACTCATTCGTCTTCTATATTAAGTTACGATTAAGTTTCTTCTAGTTCAGAATAGATCGCGTCGTTCTTATTATAAGCTACGAGAAAATTCTCTTACTCATACCTTACCATGAGAACGTTGTGATTAAGTTCACACATAGATGAACCGAATACCACCTTAATATAGAAGTGAATGACTTAATTTTTTTAATTTAAAAATTTAAAATTTTAATGTAAAGCAGAGATGTAAATTCTAGTACATATCTTACCTCCACCATCTCTTGTGCGAGGCTATAATGGGTTGTTGGACAACTCGGCGTTACATCTCCTCTTCATTGAGAAGTTGAGACTCAAGCTATAATTTTGTAGTTAACTACTCAATTTTTTGGTTAGATAGCATAAAACCATATATTTTGAACTTGACTAAAAATTCTCAAGCTATAATGGGTTTTATGCTATCCTAACAAAAAATTATAAACCTGACTATCGAAACCGTATATTTTTAGGTTTGACGCAGTTTCTAATATACACATCATTGAAGTTTTATAATTGGATTAATGCGCGAAGAAGCTAGGAAAGCTAGCTGTAACATGTAGTATTTCATTTTATTACTTTATTATTATTATACTTTTTGGCAACATTTAGACTCAATTCGATGAAAACATAGTTAATAACCGATAAACTAATTTACAGTGGATAGTTTATAAACTAATTTATTGTTGATAGCGGATAAACTAATTGTTTATATTGTTAATGTTTAATAAAATTAATGATTGGGGTATATTATAAATATGAAATGACGTAAAAATGCTATATTTAATTAATATTGATGGTCTTCTTAAAAAATAAAAAATATTGATGGTCCAACAAAAAAATGGATAATTAAGTTTTTTTAATTAAGATTGTAGGAGTAATGTTAAGATAAATAAATGAGAGTAAATGGTCACTTTATTCCCTGACTCTGCGCCTCGCTGTTGCATAGGTCCTTGATTCTGGATTAAATACAAAGAAGTCTCTGACTCTGCACTTCCGTTATCACTTTAGTCTTTGACGTTAAATAATTTTGTTAAATGTGTTCCAGGGACTATAGTGAAAGTAAAAAATGACCACTTTAGTCCCTGAACTAAAAATCAATATCCCCAACTTGATTGATTGACATTTAGGGATTTGAGATTCAAGTTGGGATGTTGATTTTTGATTCAGGACTAAAGTTACCATTTTCTACTTTCACTTTAGTCCATGTGACACACTTAACAGAATTATTTAACGCCAGGGGCTAAAGTGATAACGGAAGTGCAGAGTCAGAGACTTCTTTGTATTTAATCCTGAGTCAAGGACCTATGCAACAGCGAGGTGCAGAGTCAGAGACTAAAGTGACCATTTGCTCAATAAATGATTAGCTAAGCTATTTGAATTAACTTATCAAAAACCACTATAATTTAGTAAAATAAGTTATAAACTCGTGAGAAAGTGATGGTTACTAAACGAGTCTCTTTTAGTCGAATGAACTTATAAAACATAAACTATAAGCTCAAAAACATGTTATATCAAACACAACCTTAGTAAAATTGGTGAAAAAGACAAATATACGAGAACAAAAAGCTTGCTACTTATTCCTTTTTATTATTATTACTAGCGAAAAGACGGGCACTCACGTGCCGTCTTTTTGTTCTTTTTATTGCGCTAACGTTTGAAAATTATGAACGATATTTTTTATGAATTTTTGATTTTGATTAAAAGTGAAAATATAAACCTTTTTTGCTTTCAAATCATAACAAAACAAATTAAGCATGATTATCTATTTCAATAACATCAACAATATAACAAAAAAAATATAATCTAAATTCTTTTTTTTAATGAACAACCAACAACAATCTTTATTATATAAAAAGTTGTTTAAGGATATAATTGAGATAATGAAAAAGTAAGTATAGATATACTTTAATTTGTTACACTTTTTAAATGATAAATGAAAAAATATTGAACATATATATATTGATATCGTGTTTGTTACATTTTTTTTAATATTTAAATTTATTCTTATCTATTTGTTATATGTGTTATTTGTATTGAAAATTGATGATATTTTTAGAAAGAGAAAAAGACAACCCAAAAGAGCTAAAAGATGTTTTTTTTTTTTTTATATACAGTATAGATTTTTAATTAAAGATGAATAATTGAAATAAAGAGATAATTTTAAATTTCTTAAATTCTATGAGGAAATTAAAAAAAAAAAAAAAAAGGTAAATGTTACTTGAAAGGGTGTATGTTTGCATCTAAATGTTTCCCTTGAAGCAAAGAGGATAGAGCTATTCTTCCATGGTCACAAGACCAAATAAATGGCATTTAGACACACTCACATGAAGAGATTATCTTCAAAATATTTAATTATTTTTTGTTAATTTTCTTTTTATCATTAAAAAAATACTTGTTTATGTGTGTGTGACCAAACACTATTTGTTTGTTCTTGTGACCATGTTAGAATTTCTCGTTGATTATACTCCCTAAAAAACTCACTTTGATCTGTTTTCTCCCCATTCTATTTTTAAATTTACATCTAGTTCATTTTCTAATTTAATTATGAAGATGGGGACATTACACTAGGTTTCTAGTCAATTGTTGTATGCTGTGTTGATTTTATCTATTTTATTTAGACACATAAAATAAATACAATGTTGGTTCAATTTTAAGTGAAAAAAGTGTAGTTTGGCCTTCATGTGTCATTGAATCACACACAATAGTCAATAAGAAATCTAGCAATATCTTAGGGTAGTTGTACCATAAAGTTATTGAATCTACGAGGGTGATACCTTAATCTACAGTTCTTGCTAGTTGCTACCCTTGCATTAGCACCGGTTTGATCAAAAGCAAAATAACACTCGAGTTAATTTCCTTTAATCTTTCTAAAGTTTCTCCTACTCTCAACATTAGATAAAGCCATTCAAAAATTAGGTTTTTGTTATTATAAATTTTAGTGGAGTCTGTCCTTTTGGTTTAATTATTACATTGGTGCAACGTACAAACCGACTTTTGTTGATGATTATTATCTTAATCGGATAATTTTGATTGATCATTTAAAGTGGGGTCTCAGTTCCAAATTCTTCATTTCAACTAAGTTTTTCATTCACAAGACTTGAACTTGAGATCTTACTTAAATGATTCGAACCCAATTTTACTCGTACTGATCTCATATATGTATAATTTTTTATTTGTTATTAGTATCCAGCTTCATTTCACATAAGATGCTATAATTTGATTTAATGCTATTACTTAAATTTCAACTCACATTATTCAAGCATAGATAAATGTTCTAAAGTTTTAGAATGGTTTGATTTTTCACAACCTATTATTCTCACACCTAAGCGCAATTCTGGCTATAAGCAGCTCCATCTAATGAGTTGAATGACATGATGGCAACAAAGAGTGACTAAAATTTCAAGTATATATGTTTATACCAATGATAGGTTTAGTAGGTGGTGAATGGTGTCAATCAATTAGACTTGAGAGTCTAATTCAGTGGAAGGAATCTTCTTGGAAGAACTAGAGAATCATAGCTTGAAAGTGATACCTATTAGATATCCACAATAAAGTAGTGTATCTAGCACATGAAATTAATGTGGTGTAGCCTAACCCTTGACTTGGGAAAAGTTTTTGTATAATGCATAATTGCATATATGAATTCAGGGGAGGTATATATGAAATGAAACTATGAAATTGATTGTAGTAGCTAGCAAGTAGGATAATTTTAAATAGGAATTGACCGTATAGTTGTTATATTATGAATTATGACGACTCTTTATCATTGGATAGAATTTGTCGACTTTGTCTTCAACATACATATCAAATTTGATGTAACCATTCGTTGATTTTGGTGAAACAATACAATAATGCCAAACCATGAAGAAAAAGAAATGACTTGCTTAATTTGATGATGTCCTGTACTGTATTGCGCTTAGAAAGCCTGGCGTTTGTTTCACGGTTTAGAGTAAATAAAAAGTTCCATAATCAATTGAATTTTGTTGAAGGAAATTATAGTAGTAATATTCATATTCATGAATCTTCCTTAAAAAAAATTCATATTCATGAATCATAATAGCAATGATTTTTTTGAAGAGGCGTGAAGAGGCACTGAAGCAAATGAATTCACTCATCATGGCTTGAGTGCATAAGGAATGTTTGTCTCTGTCTTTCACATAATAATTAGACAAATATATTATGAGTAAATAGGCAATTACCCTATGAAATTGTAAGTTTCGTCAATTATCACTTAACGTTAACAAAACTTTAATTACCGTCCTGATATTGCACACCATTAATCAATTTATCTCATCCGTCAAATTCTTATGTTAGTCAACATCACGTTTCGCAAATACTCCCCTGAAGTTTTGCGCTTATGTGCAAAATGCCCCTCAAACTTGAAAATTTATATTTTTTTCCTTATACTTGACTCAAAAGATATTAAAAGCAAACAATCAATATAGTGGTTGATATCCTTGTAAAAAATGTATAATTATAGTATTTTTCATCTTAGCTACTTATTTAAATTGATATGCTTTGTTTTATTAATAGATTAGATGACATTTTTTTTAATCAATGATTAGATGACATTGTTTCTAATGGTTTTAGTCTGTAATACTTATCTGATTATGAAAATTATATCAAGTGACAATATACACTATTATCATTCAACAATATAATTTATTACCATGTGACATCATCCACTGTTTTGAAGTCACAGAGGATATGAAAGAATTAAATGAATAGTAAATAAATACACCTCTTAGATTAAGCAATAGTCCCTTAAATCTTGCTTTAGCTTTGGGTTGGAATCGGAGATGCATTAGTTTGTCAGCAAAATTAGAAACTCATTTCACATATTGTTGGGTTTTGGAAGTTATCTTGTGTCTCATTGTTGTTGTTTATGGATAGCTAAACAATTTTTGTATGCTTGTCTTCTTGTTTCATTCTTGCAAATCTTGTACTTGGATGTGGTTTTAATAGTATAAGTATATTTTGCCTTTGCAACAAAAAAGAAGTAGTAGGTAAGTAAATGTGAAGGGACTGAAGTTGTTCTAAAGGGACAACCAAATAGTCCATATAACATAGATGAAGAACCAAGTATCAAGTGGAGATTCTAAAAGCTTTTCATTAAAGTTAACTGTTAATTGTCTGCCTTTAATATCTTTTGAGTCAAGTATAAGAAAAAAAGTATATAAATTTTCAAGTCCAGGGGGCATTTTGCACATAAGTGCAAAACTTCGGGGGGTATTTGCAAAACGTGATGTTAGCCAACAAAAGAATTTGACGGATGGGGTAAATTGATTAACGTTGTGCAATTTAGGGGGTAATTGAAGTTTTGTCAATGTTAGGAGGTAATTGACAAAACTTACAATTTCGGGGGGATAATTGCCTATTTACTCAATATATTATGTTTTTATACAGCTAGTACGAAAACATATATTATAAGACCATACCTATTTTCATCTATAATTCACAAGTAAATGATGCATGTATAACCAAAACATGTGTATACATGGAGAAATACTAGCAACATACATTTTATCGCACATTTTTAATACAGTTATTTTGATTAGTTAAAATTCATATGGGTATCACCAAATCATGTATGTCTCGCATAAATTTAGTGGAACTTATATGAATGTAACCGATTAAACAGAGTGCATTGAAAAATGTATCTTGTTAACACTCTTCATATATAAAATATTGTCACCATAAATATAACTAAGTTGATAATTGTAAAGACGTTGAAATGTAAAAGTCGAAATTCGAACATCGAATTATACATTTCTCCACACCTAGAACATTCTCACTAGTTTGGAGCAGTATATATATTTCTCTGTAATTCTCCTGTAAGATTTTATTATGAAATAATAATGCTTTCTCTAGTCTAGTGTACGCTTTCCCCTCCTTTACAATAGCACTAAACAGCTCCTAATAATCAAACCAATTATAGCAATGATGAATGGACCCGAAATCCCATAATTTTTCTGAACCCACATCGTAGGACCAATCGAGTTCAAATGAGTAGATTATAGAATGAATATGTTGACCAAAAAAAAATGAAGAAGAAGAAAAGAGGCAATAATTCCAATAAGTAAAGTAGTGATTACTTGACAGTCATGCTGCCTTAACGAAAATGATAGCATATACCACATTAACATAATGAAGAAGAAAAAAATTTTACAACCCTTCTTTTGCCAAAAAAAAAATCATGAAAGAGATAAAAAGTTTGTGTGTATAGGACGATGTTCCTAAACTCAACCACCTAATTCATATAATGGATTGTGTACATATAGATATAGTCCAACTCATTTGTCACTTTGAATTGCATCCCAAGAAAAAGCAAGAAATAAGAATCAATCATATTGTTACCATGCATCATCCAAAATTTGGATTGAGCACTATGTAGAATGTTAATTAGTGGCTATGGAATTTAGGGTAGACATACATGATACAAGCTCCATGCTCGACATTCATAATTCATGGTCCTACGGTCATTATTATCCCACTATAGTACAAGTTTCATAAGTGTAGCCAATAACCATAAAAAGAGTTTTAGGTAATTTAATTTAGATTTAAGGGCCACGCTAACCAATGCTCTAAAGACACAAGTTAAAGAAACTAAAAATAGTAAATTTTTATTGAATTGAACAACTTTTTAACTTTTAAAAAGTCAAATCTATAATTTTTTACCATTTTTCAATGCAACATTTTTAAGTTTGTCATCTTAATCAATTCCCTGAAGGCACTCTTTAACATTTTCCTAGATTTAATTATTTTGAAGTTGTATGATCTAGGCAAAATACCTCCGGTCCTTTTAAGTTTTATAATGTTTTAAATAGGTCATTTAAGTTTTAAATAAGTCATTTAAGTTTTATTATATTTTAAATAGGTCTTTTAAGTTGTTAATTTCATGCATCTAATTAAAGTTTTTTAATTTCTTAAGTTTCTAATAAGTCCTTAAAAGGGTAAAAAGGACCTATTTAAGTTGATTAGAAAGACCGATATTTATGTGGGACTAAAATATGTATTTAGTCTATGAACTATTATTAGGTTTTTTTTTTCTTGATGTAATAATTTGAGGCAATACTTTTTTTTTCTTGATATAAAATTTGAGGTAATACTAATCTATATGAATTCGAAACGTATTATTTTGTTCACCCACATTATATATAAATTGACATTTGACAAAAAAATTCTTTTAATGAGATGCATGATTGAACCCTTAATTAACATAATTGTGGGGTCTAAAGACCATAAGCGTGTCCTAGGATGCTTGTTTCTAATCTTAATAAAGTCGATTCCATAGACGGAAAGTGAGAGAATTGAGGTTTAATTTAGCTCCAAAAAGCAAAGGAAAGCTTGCATATATATGAATGAATGTTTTAAGGGATAACATTCAAAAAAGATGCTTTTGTAGATAAGAGAAAGCCAAATAAATCCAATATTTTCCTTTTAGATCATTGGTATTTCTATGAAATTTTTTTGTTCTCTTTGTGGGTACCTCAAAAAATTCCTTCTAATCATCATTTTATGCTTGGACCCTATGGTTCATGGATTACTCTCACTATGCTACTCAAACACAAAATCTAACGGCGGCATACAAAGTATCTTATACTGTCATATTGATTGGTATGTTGATTAGAAAGGTAGTGCATTCTTCCCATTTGTAGTTGTGGTACTCACTAGGTCTTGTCTCAAGAAAATGTAAAAGGAAAATAAAGAAAAATAAAATCAACACTATTATCCATGAAATGTTAATAGTTGTTGATTTGAACACACGAAATGTTTACCAAAGCATTATGGATTATCAAATCTTTAGTTTGAAACTTTATGGAAAATATAGATAAGTTGAAACTTTTCTTCTTTTTCCCATTCTTATTGCTTTGTTACCTAACCTTCTTTCATTATTGTCAATAATAAGTGATCAAGTTTAAGAGGAATATGTATACTACTTAATGCATGGCTTCGATACTTGTAGTTGTACTCAATTATATTTCTTCATATATCATATATACAAATCGATTACTTATATCCTCGAAAAATAAAAATCGATTACCTATATTATCTTATCATGCATATATACGATAGATATACCAACATTATATTGTTTCGAGTATAATTGAATTTTGATCTTTTAAGCAAAGTCTTAAATTTGAGAATTGTGGATAAAAGAAGACATTGTCTGAAGAGAAAATTCATCAAAGGTGGTCAATTACGTTCTTCAACAAAAATTACACATCAACAAAATCGTTGAATATTTTAACTTATATAATAGTTAAAAAAAATACAGATCTTGATAGTCCGATTAAGCATGTTTCAATATATTGTTTTTAATTTGTTTTTGTAAAGTTGTGTCGAGGAAAATTTGAATTCACTCATGCCCTTAGTTTGAAAAGATCTCTTAAATTCTCTCCACTATTAAGGTCAATTATTTTGAAATTTTAATTGATTTCTCATCAAGTTGAAATACAAATCGTCCGATGAAAATTGAATGACTAAGATTACATGATTGAAAGCATGAATGCATGCCTTGATGTTACTGTTTGGACTACGATATATAGTTGGAAAATAGTAGCTATAAATATACTAGGAGGAAAAAGACAAGTTCATAAATGGTGTGGATATATATATATATATATATATAATCAGATATTCTTAATTAGTAATGGTGATTAGAACTACCTAGAGAAGCACAAATTATCCTCCACTGAAAGAGGGTGGATTTGACATGCTCAATAGGAAATATGATAGAGGATAACACTCAACTATGTGCAAATTAATAATAATCTTGAATCAAATAATGAGTCAATAGTGAGAGGAAAAGGGAGACAAGGAGCATATTAAGGAAAAGTTAGAAACCGAGTGAACAAGGGAGAGTGGTCCCTCCAATCACTAAGCATGTTAATTTAGTGTATTTGATAATGAAAGCTAATGTTGATATTGATATATAAATGTATATATAAACAAAAGAATACATCCAATGCTATCTCCCTTCTTTTGACTGATCAAAGGATTAATTCGTTCACCAGATTTTTTACTAAAAGTTCCATGTTTCTTTGATTAAAAAACTTACGGTAAACTATTGAAAAGGAATTAAAATATAAATATGTAAGGGTTTAATTTACAATACCCTTTTTTCTCCTAAAATGTCTCTTTATTTCACTTATGTATGATTTTCGATGATGTGACAAGTGGGATGTCCTTGTAACAATTAAGTTGATGACAATGTTGTCAAGTGGAATTCAAATAGACTATCTTGCAATAAATTTGGTTGTTTAATTTAATATAGGAAAAATTGTAACATGTGCCATTAAGGAACATGTTAGTATACCAAAGATAGAAATTATATATTAAAAATATTCTTATTCTAGATCAACCTTGGTTAAGCGATGGAGGTCGAATTTCAAGCTCTACAACAAGTGCTTTTGACTTGGACAATGTGATGGTCCATAGTTTAATTGCTCATGCAAGTAAGACGTGAAATCAAGAGGTTGTGTAACATATGTTTAGTGAAGTTATGACGCCTACAATTCTAAAGACACCTCTTCTGATGTTCGATGACAAAAGCCGCAACAAGGAAGGTACAAATGAAATATAGATGCTTCATTTTTATTACAACAAAATCAGACATGTATTGGCATGTGCTTGAGGGATAATGAAGGTGCTTTTGTGCTCACAAAAACCATGTGGATATCACCAGCATGAAGCCCTCAGTCTACTTCATGCCATTAACTGGATCCACATTCTACATTTTGATAACATTGAGTTAAGTTTTATACGTAAACAAGAGTGGATGCATTCAATAAAGATAGAGAGGACAATACGAAGTTTAGTTATGTTTTATTAGATCGTAAATGTAGCTTTGTTTTTTGGTTTACAAACTTTTGTGTTGAGTTTAGTCGGGGACAAATAAATGAGGTCTCTCCTGCGCTATTAGATATAACCACATTTTTAGCTAGCTCCAATATTTTTATTGATGTACCAACATGTATAACTCATTTGTTTGTTAATAAAATGGTATAAACATCATTCTTTAAAAAAAAACAAATTAAAAAATATTTCTATTAGGTCTCGTTTATATCGTGAAAACATCTTTTATTTCCATTTTTAAAATTTATGTTAGTTTTATATGTTTTTTTTTAAAAGGAATGTTAGTTTTATATGTTATTATTAGAGGAATGGATAATTCAACTGGTATGATCAAAGCGATAAGGTGTGAGAGGTTTTTGGTTCAAACCACGAAGAAAGGGTGAATATTAGTCTAACAACCAACTATTAATATTTCTGTTAAAAAAACTAACTATTAACATTTGTTGTTAAAGGAATATATTTTCTTGCATTTTCATAAATAATTAAAATTTGATTGGAACTAGTATCATCCCTAGCTAACGTTTTAGCAAGTTAGAACACATATTTTATAAAAATGTAACAAAAAATGTTTTCTTAAAGTAAACTTGCACTATACTATACATGTTTAGACAATCAATCATATATAATTATATATTATATACAATCGCATAAAATGGAGTCATACAACTTCTATTACAAATATATATATATATCAAAAAACTTTTATTTTAATTTTTGTATTAAATTATTTTTTCAACATATAACTTATAACTTTTAGTTTTTTTTTAATATCGGATAAAAACTACGGTTAAAAAAAAATTAATAACAAATTAGATGGATGCAAATGATTAACACACTTTGTGTCAAATTCAGAATGATTCATCTTTTGTCCTCGTAACCTTAACTCAGTTGGTATGTATAATGACAAGGTTCAGGGTTCGAACCTCGGCCACCACCAAAAAAGAATGATGCATTTTTTTCCTTTAAAAGAAATCTAACGTCTTTGATTTATGGTTATGATATGGAGTTCTTGTTTTTTTGTCAGATAGCTTAGTGGCTAGAATTCACATTGTAAGGTGAATAAATGGGGTGTCCGGGGTTCGAACCCTAACCCCTGCATATAATAATGCATTGTCCTACCAACTGAACTATGCTCACGGGACATGATACATGTTCTTCTAATAGACTATGATGTGTTAGTTTGGTGGTGCGAATTTAAGATTGTAACACAGAACGATATCATATATGTCCCATATTTTTTCTAGTCGATAATGTTTTAAGGTAATTTTGTAAGGAAAAATTTTTTATAATAAAAATTTGAAAAACAAATTTTCCTTTATGGAAATATTCTATTTTTGTAAAAGTGTTAGTTTTGGAAATTTATTTTTGGAATCAGTTACTTATTTTTTAAAAATTTGTTTTTTCAAAATTTGGAAATTTATTCAGGTAAATTTTTTAGGGTATTTAGGCCAACTTTAATTGTAGAGGGTTGTTAATAAAGGATTACTAATAACACTCTCTTTTTAATTTTGACTTTTTTTTTTATTTGAAATCTTTTTAATTCTAACTTTTTACCATGTGAAATCAATACGACTAAATAAGTCTTACTTAAAAACGTGAGATCCATATTGATTTCATCTAGTATATAAGTGAGTACTCCCTTGTACATAGTTTTGAAACTCGGTTTGAACCGGCCGGTCGGACCGATTGAACCGGGAACCGGTGGATAGACCGGTTCGAGCATACCTTCGGATCGACCATGCATCCACTAATATTAAAAAGAGAAACATCAAATGAAGGATATAAAAGTATTTTAAACAATAAATACATTTTAAAAATTGCAACACTTTCTTATAAATTGGACCAATTATTTTTTTTGAAATTTTTCTCACAACAAAGATCGAAGAGAGTATTAAAATAAAGTTTTTTTTTATTAATATTAGAATGAACGTTGAAAAAAGAGTATTCCTTACATTTTTCAAATGGTCAATTATTATGTCATATATGCCAAATATAAATATTTCCCTAAGCTGGAATTTGACCTTTTTTTTTAGGGAGGTTGGAATTTGACTATTGATTAGAGTTTACTCGTGATTATTATTGATTTCCTTTTTCAGTTTTCACCCCACCAATAATTTATCAACATTATTACTCTACTCATACAGTATACTATACTGTCCCTCCTCGTACGCTACACATTTTCAATAGCCTTTACATCCAAACAGAACCAACACAAACTCATAACTGATAAAAGGAGATGAAACAGACAAGTACACTCTATAAAAACCAAACATCTCTTTGAATTCAACTCTTAACAATAAAACCAAACACATAGTTTCAATTTTCATTTCTCCATTTTTACCTTTATTTTTTCTCTTCTTATTTATATCTCAACCATTCTTCAACTCTCTCTCTCTCTCTCTCTCTCTCTCTCTCTCTCTCTCAACTATACTACCTTTTGTCAGATCTTAATGTTGTTTCTTGCATGCTGAGTATATAAGTATCATATCTTATGTATTGAAAACCGCTATTTTCTGCCAATTCTTTCCACAGAACCAGCATTTAAGACTCTGATTCATTTACCTTAACAAGCATATTTAAGACTCTGTTCTTTTCTTTCTATTGGTGCATAACACAACAAATAGAAGAGAGAGTGAAAGTTTAAAAAAAAATTACCGCAACAATTGCCCTATAGGGTGGTTTTGTTACCTTGTTTCTTTTCTTTTGCCTTGATTGAGAAGAGTAACGTGTTGTGTGTAGTAGCAGTTACGAGAAAGTTTCACATGATGACACACAAACCTCATTAAAAACAGCAAAAAAGGAAGAAAAGAAAATATACTCTGTTTTTCCTCTGTTTTTGTGTTATAAAATCTTGTTGAGAAAGCCTTTTGAGTTTCATCACAAAAGAGAAGAAATTTGAGTAAGATTAGGTGAGTTTTGATGACCCTTTATGCTTTTTTTCTTCATGGGTTGGTAAAAAAATCTCTTCTTTTTATCATGTTAAAATTGTTTCTTTTTGAGTTTGATTTGATTTGTGTTTGGTAAATGTCTAACTCAATAGTTTGATGTGACTGTTTATGTATATCTGTTTGAACTTTGAAGATCTTTATAATCACAGAAACAATGTTATCAGAGAAACAAGGTGAAGAAACAATGATGTCAAGTCTTAATGAAACAATTGAGCTGAATGAAGAAAGAGAGGAAGAGAAAGGAGGAAGCCCAGGTTCTGGTTTCAAGAATTTTCTTTGGCATGGTGGTTCTGTTTATGATGCTTGGTTTAGCTGCGCCTCAAATCAGGTAAAGAAATATGAGTTTTTAGATTTCGACGCATGTTTGGATTCACAGTGAGATTAGCAGGATCACGATTCACGGTGAATCGCTGTAATTTTGGCAGAAACTACGCTTTAAAGCAGTAATGAAGTTCTGAACTTACAGTGTCACCGTGATTTCGTTGAACTCACTGTACATCCAAATCCAATCAGTCTCATCATTGGAACTAAGATTCTATGACTGTGACCTTTTTTTGGTGTGTGAGAGAATTTGATTCTTTTTATTTTTTAATTTAAATTTTTGGTTTGATGTGTTATGCAGGTTGCTCAGGTTCTGTTGACACTGCCATACTCATTCTCTCAGCTAGGAATGATTTCAGGCATCATATTCCAAGTCTTCTATGGATTGATGGGTAGTTGGACTGCTTATTTGATTAGCATTTTGTATGTTGAGTACAGAAGCAGAAAGGAGAAAGAGAATGTCAGCTTCAAAAATCATGTCATTCAGGTGATGTCACACCCTCAAATATAATCAAAAATTTATTCTATAATGTTTAAATCAAATCAAAGTTTTAAATTGAAGTCACATCGTAATCTTTGATATCTCAAAATATTGCGATCAAATCGATGTGATCGGAACTATTGTAGCGTAGACAAAAAAAGTTTCGTGGTCACGGCCGCTATTACAGTTGTAGACCATTTTTTAAAAGTTTAGGTTAAAAAGTTTGTAGAAAGACATTGATGGTTTAATTTCATTTTGTGTAGTGGTTTGAAGTGTTGGAGGGTCTGCTTGGTCCTTATTGGAAAGCAATTGGATTGGCTTTCAACTGCACTTTCCTTCTCTTTGGATCTGTTATCCAGCTCATAGCTTGTGCAAGGTACAAATTTCATTTTATTTTATGACATTTATTTATTTGATTAAATAATTGAAGGACCATATTGAATTGTGGACTTAATAACAAGATTTTGGTTTTTGTATTCATTATGCAGTAACATATATTACATAAATGATCACTTGGACAAGAGGACATGGACTTACATTTTTGGAGCTTGTTGTGCTACAACAGTGTTCATACCTTCATTCCATAACTATAGAATTTGGTCTTTCCTTGGCCTTGGCATGACCACATACACAGCTTGGTATATGACCATTGCAGCCATTGTTCATGGCCAGGTAAATGCATATGTCTTGATTTTCTAAGTCCAATCACTAATTTAGTCCCTAAAATTGTAGGAGTGGTATAATTTGATTAGTAATATTAACACAAAATTCTGAAATATTTATTGAAATTGAAAATCATCTATCACATTAGTGTCTGTCCAACAATTTCAAGAATAAATCCAACTCACATGTACTAATGTGACTTATGATGATATCCATTTTAAATATTATAAATTTTAATAATTTCTTAAAAACGAGCGCAATTCAATCAGTTGAACCAAAACCAAAAATCGACATCAACCAGTTCGTCAGTTGGTTTGTGCACGATTATATTGTACTTTGGTTGAATCTGGTTGAACCAAAGTTGAATAAGGTTGTACCAACAACAACAAGTTCAATCGATTATTTTATGATTGAACCGATTGAATTAATTAAACCATGACTCAAAAGTGGGGTCCATTTTTTTGTTTGAGGAAGTGGGGTCTCTCTCCTTTGAAATTTTTGTTTAAAGAAAAACCATGGTTCATTTTTGCAGGTTGAAAATGTGGTTCACTCGGGCCCAAAGAAAATGGTTTGGTATTTCACTGGCGCCACAAACATACTCTATACTTTCGGCGGGCACGCAGTCACAGTGTAATCCACCATATCTTTTTTAATTTATCTTGCTTATTCTGTTAGACAAAGTAATCATCATAGTTTTCTTTTTTGTCTCAATACAATGAAACATTGAAGATTAGTAAGAGAAGTTTATTGCACGGACAATATATTTTCTATACTATGGTTGCAGCTTTTGCCTCCATTTTAATGAGGACTTCTTATGTAAGACAAAACAGTAAAATCTGGCACTTTTAACACCCACTACACTATTGTCTTGGCTAACGGTTATTCTCTGACTTTAGCCTTAAAATATTTCAAACCCTTTAATTTTAATATAAGCTCTGAATTAAGATTATGCTTTCCCCCGAAGAGACATTTTACCTCACGATGTGTGTCCTAGTTTTTATTTTTATATGTGTGTACTACATTTTGTATTATAACATATACTTCCATCTGTTTTATATTAAATTAAATGACACATTTAAAATATTTGTGTCTCATTGTTTGCCACTTAATGAAATATTTATGACTCTTTTCCAAAATTACCCTTTTTTGATTAAAACAATTGGAAATGTAGGATGGTGTGTTATAAATATAATAAAAGGATATTATAGTCAAAACACAATTTGTACAATGCAAATCCTTCTTTTTAGATGACCGCATTACTTTTGAAAAATTGTTAAAATGAGAGAGATAGGGCATAGTTTAAAATATTTACCCATTTTTCTATCAATTTTCTTACACATTTATGAATATTTTTCATATATGTACCTGGTCCTAGTTTATTGTATCATCTATGAGGAAATTGGACAGCTCAAATGATTCATGCATGGGACCATGGATTTATAAAATAAAAATAAAATGCATAGTACTAAAAATACA